>ERZ772827.752-NODE-752-length-17352-cov-6.287160_pt1 | contig 17352 bp, 14 predicted proteins | sample MGYA00580850_ERZ772827 | MGnify/ENA primary metagenome ERZ772827 (study PRJEB29015, sample SAMEA2737950) | human oral metagenome | biome: human oral; feature: human-associated habitat; material: dental | place: China | collected 2145 ...
AGCAGGTCATCGTCGGTATCAATAAGTACCGTCTCGAGAAGGAAGATCCTATCGACATCCTCGAGATCGACAATACGGCCGTACGCCTCCAGCAGATCGAGCGCCTCAACGAGCTGCGCAAGAACCGCGATGAGGCTGCTGTCAAGGCTGCCCTCGAGGCCATTACGCACTGCGTAGAGACCAAGGAAGGTAACCTCCTCGACCTCGCCGTCAAGGCTGCAGCGCTGCGCGCTTCGCTCGGTGAGATCTCCGACGCCTGCGAGAAGGTCGTCGGTCGCTACAAGGCTATCATCCGTACGATCTCAGGCGTGTACTCATCAGAATCTGGCGAAGACAAGGACTTCGCACGTGCTAAAGAACTGGCGAAGAAATTCGCCGAGAAGGAAGGGCGTCAGCCTCGTATCATGATCGCCAAGATGGGTCAGGACGGGCACGACCGTGGTGCTAAGGTGGTAGCTACTGGCTACGCTGACTGCGGCTTCGACGTCGACATGGGTCCCCTCTTCCAGACGCCAGAGGAAGCAGCTCGCCAGGCTGTCGAGAACGACGTACACGTCATGGGTGTCTCCTCGCTCGCAGCAGGGCACAAGACGCTCATCCCTCAGGTGATCGAGGAGCTGAAGAAGCTCGGCCGTCCCGACATCCTCATCACCGCCGGCGGTGTGATCCCTGCTCAGGACTACGAGTTCCTCTACAACGCTGGCGTTGCCGCTATCTTCGGCCCTGGTACGCCCGTGGCTTACTCCGCCGCCAAGGTGCTTGAGATCCTCCTCGGGGAGGACGCTTAGTAGCCTCTACCCTATAAGAAGGCCGCCCCTATCCTCAGCTGAGGGTAGGGGCGGCTTTTTTGTTCCTAAATCTAAGAGTAAGCCTCGGCTTCGCCTCTACAGGACTTGAACTGACCTCAGAGACTACCTGAGACTAGGGAGCTCTACAGCCAAAGTACCAACTATTAGGGATTGCAAGCGAGCTCTATTCGCCTTTCCTTTGTCCCACTTAATAGGAACAAATCAAGAACAAACACTATGCGCACTACGCTTAGCCTACTCGGGCTGCTCCTCCTCGGAGGCCTCGGCCTTAACTCTTGCTCTCAGACCAGCCACGAGCAGCAGGCTGCGACCCAAGCCGCCACCGACAGCCTCCACCTGCTTGGCAGTGAATGGACCGAGGGCACGGGACAGATCAGCCTCCGCTTCACCTCCGCCGAGGAGCTACACTTCACCTATACCCCATCGGGCGCCCCGATGACGCTGCAGGAGGACCTCGACTACCGCATCCAGGGCGACAGCCTCTTCATCGAGGACTACAGCAAGATCAGCCCCATGGGGAGCGTGACCATCCTCAAGGGCTTCAAGGGCCGCCTCACCACCAAGGAGATACACGCCGACTTCACCAGCGTCGATCCACAGCCGAACCCCAACGGGGGGCATCCCAGCTTCGCCGATATCCAGCTGACCGACGTCGTCTTCACCCGCAAGTAAGCCCTCTTCCGCCCTTAGCGCACCCACTGCTCGGAGCGGCTGGAGCAAGCGCCTACAAGCAGGGCCCCTGAGGGATATCGGTGGGAGCACTGAAGGGCGCCAGTCACGAGCTGGAGGGACGGCAGTCAGCTGGCTGAGGGATACCCCTCGCAGCACCCCCAGCTAAGCATCACCTCACGCTACCCCTTTGCCCCTTGGTTCACGCGAGCCCTCGAGTCCCGGCAGCTCACCTGCTGGGCTAGCCTTTAGACTTAGAGCTTAAGGCTGATTTCTCTTGCCAGCAGGTCACCTCATAGATTTTATCTATCGCTAGGAACACAGGCCTCTAGCCCCGAGAGTGTATAAATTTGAGAAAAGTATTATCTTTGTGTCAGCATAAGTAGCTCCACATTAGGAGCTCCCCTTATGCGGGATATTATCTTTTCATAGAAATTACTAATTACACAACGTATGGTAAGAAGTACTTTAACTGCGGCAGCACTTTGCCTCCTTTCCGTCCAGGCTGTATCGGCACAGGAAATGGTATCGGACTCCGTCTACACGGTCGAGACTAAGACCACCGATCGTCACCTCGTCCAGACGAATAGATTTGGCTCAAACTGGTTCCTCGGAGCTGGTGTCGGAGCACAGATTTATTTTGGCGACCATGACAAGCAGATGCGCTTCGGCGATCGCCTGACGCCTAACTTCGAAGTCAACTTCGGTAAGTGGTTCACGCCTGGCATCGGGATTCGTCTCGGGGCAAACGGCTACAAGATCAAGGGGGTCGCAGGCTGGGACAACCATTCGCTCGCCAATCCTAGCATCAACTACGGGAACTATGGTGGCTTCATCAAGGAACCGCTCAAGGTATACCCTCATGCCAACGCAGGCTATCCTCTCTACGAGACGGAGATGGAGTATATCCACGCGCATGCTGACGTCATGCTCAACCTGTCTCAGCTGATCTGCGGCTACCGCGAGGATCTCTTCTACTCCTTCATCCCCTATGCTAGCGTCGGCTACGCTGGGAGCCTCAACAAGTCGAGCGTCACGGGACGCCGCTCCAACGAGCTCGTTGGTGGTGGGGGTATCCTGAACCGCTTCCGTCTCAGCAGCGCATGGGATCTCAATCTCGACATCCGTGCCACCTATACGGGTGACCACTTCGACCAGGAAGATGCCTCCATCGACCCCCAGAAGAACCGTCCTACGGTAATCGCTGGGAAGCAGGCTGAAGGTCTCGTGACCGCTACTCTCGGTCTGAGCTACAACTTCCCCCGTCGCGGCTGGGATCGCAGCACGGTGACGACCATCCGTGTCAACGAGAACGTCCTTCAGGGACTGCGCAACCGCATCGGCAACCTCGAGAACGAGAACAAGGAGCTGACGCGCCAGCTGGAAGAGGCCCTCAACCGCAAGGTCACGGCCGAGAACGTAGCTGCTATGCCTCTGCTGATCACCTTCACCATCAACCGCTACACCCTGACGCACAAGGACCGTGTGAACCTCGGCTTCCTGGCTGACGTCCTGAAGGCTAACCCCAAGATGGTCTACTCGATCACGGGCTATGCTGACAGAGGTACGGGTCGCGCTAAGCGTAATGAGTTCCTCGCTGAGAAGCGTGCTCAGGTCGTCTACGACTGCCTCGTCAATGAATTCGGCGTACCTGCAGCTCAGCTCAAGCGTGAGTCGCTGGGTGGCGTAGGGAATATGTACTACAACGATCCTCGTTGCAGCCGCTCGGTACTGACGAAGATCGCTGAATAAGACCGATCGGGCAGGCTATGCTCGGCACTTCTATCTAGATCGACCAGAGCACCTTCCCGATATAGTCATAGAGACCTCCCTCTCGCCTCGGATATACACCCTATATCTCAGGCCTGAGGGAGGTCTTACCTTTTACTAACGAATTACTTAGGATGGGCTATCCTAGAGCTACCTTTGCCCCCGCCACCGAGCAGGCAGCAGAGGATCGCTAGATGAGCCAAGCCTCCTCCAGTTCTACCCGCTGACACAGACCAGTATGTCCTCACCCTTACTCTCGGTCATCATCCCGCTCTACCGTGCTGAGAGCACCCTCGCAGCCTGTATCGAGCAGCTCCTAGCACAGACGCACAGCCAGGCTCAGCTCGTCTTCGTCGACGACTGTAGCCCCGACGGCTGCTGGGCTCTTCTTAATGAGGCACGCCCACAGTTAGAGGCCCGAGGCTACACCGTCACGCTACTGCGCCATGAGGTGAACGGTGGGGTCGCTGTAGCACGCAATACCGGGATCGATGCTGCCCGAGGGGAGTACATCTATGCGCTGGATGCAGATGACCGGTTCGTCCCCCAGACGCTAGAGCTCATCGAGCAGCGCATTGAGCAGACGGGGGCAGATCTCATCGGCTGCAACTGGATCCTTCAGCAGGGGCAGAGCAAGCGCCTCATGTACCAGGCAGCAGTCACGACGGGTAAGGAGGCCTGGCAGGCACTCTGCCATGGGAGTCTAAGGTGGAACCTATGGCTGTGGGCCTTCCGCCGCAGCTTACTCCAAGAGGACGGAGGAGAGCTCCGCTTCATCCCCAGCATGAACATGGGTGAGGATCTAGGGCTCATGGGGAAGCTCTTCCTCAAGGCCGAGCGTGTAGAGATGATCCCAGAGCACCTCTACGCCTATGTACGCAACGAAGGGCAGCAGACCAATCACTATAGCGAGCTCCACTGGAAGCAGCTGCGGGCCAATCTCCAGTCTCTCGAGGACTACATCCAGCAGCACCAGCTCCACGAGGCAGCCTCTGACCTAGCCTTCCTCAAGCTCCAGCTGAAGCTGCCGCTGCTGGTCAGCGGACGCCGTGATGACTACGATCGCTGGCAGCAGCTCTACCCCGAGGCCAACAAGGCTATAGCTCGCGTGGGGGGCGGGATCCACACCCGTCTCCTTCAGCGTATGGCTGGGCTCGGTCAGTACTGGTACGTATGGCTCTACTATCGCGTCGTCCTCAAGGGCCTTTACTCCCTCCTATACCGATAATCTATAGCAGACACTATGTGGAAGGCACTTAGAGTATTTCTCATTGGCGTAGTCCTTACGGGGTCGTACTATTCCTTCGAATTCGCATTTGGATCGTCCATCCCCAATACCAAGATACAGCTAGCCGCGATCGGGTTCCTTTGGTATCTCTTCGACACCTTTAGGGCGAGGAAAGGGGTTCCCTTCTCCCCCATTCTCCTGGGCAGCGCGATCCTGGCTCTGCTCTACTCGATCATCAACCTAATCGCAGTAGACCTGAATAACACAAGCGACTATTCCTACGCCAACTACCTCTTCTCCTTCTTCACCTGGGTCTTCAGTGCCTACCCCGCAGTAGCACTGATCCGCCTAGAGCATGGGAAAGTGTCCTTTAGGCTCCTCGTGCTCTACCTCACTGGGGCTACCCTCTTCCAGTGTATCAGTGCGATACTCATTGACCAGAACCCCTCTATCGACGAATTCGTCAGCTCGATCGTCGCCTGGGATGCCAAGCTCACCCAGGAGTCCGACCGTCTCAACGGCTTCAGCACGGCTCTTGACCCGGCTGGGGCACGCTTTGCCTTGGTTATCATTATGATCATGGCGGCGATCTCTGTGGACAAGGAGATCAAGGAGCGCCCTGGGGAGCTCTATTTCCTCATCGCCTCAGTCTTCCTTATCACGACCCTCGGGAGTATGATCTCACGTACTACCTCGACGGGGACAGCGGTAGGGCTACTTATGCTCGTACTCTACGGTCTCAGCGGGAGGGGCTCGGAGTCTCGTAGTATGGGTCCCATCATAGCTGCTTTTATTGGCTTTGCCATCATTGGCTTTAGTGTGGGGGCCTACCTCTACAATACCGACCCTTACTACTACGAGATCTTCCGCTTCGCCTTCGAGGGCTTCTTCAACTTGGCAGAGAAGGGTGAGTTCACCACAAACTCCTCGGAAATCCTCCAAACAATGTGGGTATGGCCTAAGGACAACTTCGGCTGGATCATCGGCACCGGGCTGTATGACAACTGGGTCTATGGCTCCGACATCGGCTACTGCCGTCTCATTCTCTACTCGGGACTGACGGGCTTCGTCGTGTTCGCCCTGATGTTCGTCTTCCTAGCCTACCGCTTCATGGTGAAGTACCCTGAGTATCGCCTGATGTTCCTTGCCTTCGGGGCGATGACCTTCATCATCTGGATCAAGGTATCTACGGATATCCTGATGATCTACACCTTCTTCTTCTGGCTCACGCCTGAGGACGAAGACTACATTCATTCTCATAGCATTGCGCCCTCTGTCGCATGAAGATTGTCTATTGTATCCCTGCCACTTGCAACTCGGGGGGGATGGAGCGTGTCCTAGCACGCAAGGCCAATTACCTAGCAGAGCTGGGGCATGAGCTCATTTTCATCACGACCGACCAGCGTGGACGCCCGCCTTTCTTTGAGCTCCACCCGAGCATCGTCTCCTACGATCTAGGCATTGACTACGATGCCAACAATGGATCGGGACTACTAAGCAAGCTAACCCAGTACCCACGCAAGCATCGTCTGCATCGCCAGCGCCTCACGAAGCTGTTACTGCGGCTCAAGGCGGACATCGTCATCTCCATGTTTGGCGACGATGCCTCCTTCCTCCCCAGCATTCAGGACGGCAGCCATAAGGTCCTCGAGTACCACTTCGCCAAGTACAAGCGCCTCCAGTACGGGCGCCGCGGACTATGGCGCCTCATCGACCAGCTGCGCACAAAGGGGGATGAGCGCACCGTACGCCCCTTCGATAGCTTCGTTGTACTCACCGAGGAGGATGCCGCCGCATGGGGCGCGCTACCCAACCTTAGGGTCATCCCCAACCCCCTACCTTTCTATTCGGATAGCCCTTCGGACTGCACGGCGCGTCAGCTGCTCGCGATGGGACGCTACGATGAGCAAAAGCACTTCGACCTCTTGATCGACCTGTGGGCTCAGCTAGCGCCCGAGTACCCTGAGTGGCGTCTCGTCATCGCGGGAGATGGGAAGCTGCGTCCCGAGCTCACAGCTCAAGTAGAGCGTCTTGGCCTTAAGAGCGTCGAGCTCATGCGCCCTACCCATCAGGTGCAGGAGCTGTATCGCGCCTCCTCTGTCTACGTGATGACCTCACGCTACGAGGGGCTACCCATGGTATTGATCGAAGCCCAGCAGATGGGCCTACCCATTGTATCCTTTGCCTGCCCCTGTGGTCCACGTGATGTGATCACTAATGGTGTCGACGGCTACCTCCTAGAGGTCGGTGACCACGCAGGCTTCATCCAAGCACTACGTCGCCTCATGGATAGCGAAGCCGAGCGCCAGCGTATGGGCGCTGCAGCACGCATCGCCTCCGAGCGCTACGACCTAGAGCATATTATGAAGAGCTGGTTATCACTCTTCGACGAGCTCGTCCATTCCAAGCAATCCTAACAAATCATGAGTCGCATCGTCATCTCTGCTATCAGCCTACGCAAGGGCGGTACCCTCACCATCCTGCGTCAGTGCCTCGAGTACCTCTCCCAGCGCAGCGCTCAGACCGGAGACGAGATCATAGCCCTCGTACACCGCCGAGACCTTTGTGATTATCCCAACATCCGCTACATCGAGCTCCCCGAAGCCATTTCTAGCTGGGGGAGCCGCCTGAGCTACGAGTACCGCAAGCTACTGCCGATCTCTGAGGAGCTCGCACCCGTGGACCTATGGCTCTCGATGCACGACACTACCCCACGCATCAAGGCACGCCGCCAGGCCGTCTACTGCCAGACCTCCTTTCCCTTCATGCGCTGGCGCTTCCGAGACTTCCGCTACGACCCTAAGATCCCCCTCTTTGCCCTCTTTACCCGTCTGGTGTACCGCTATCGCGTGCATCACAATCGCTACCTCATCGTACAGCAGGAGTGGCTACGCGAGGGACTGAGCAAGCTCCTCGGCGTAGCTCCCGAGCGCTTCATCGTAGCTCCACCCGCCGCCCCAGTACTGGAGCTACAGGATCGGGTGACGCATGACGAAGCGACGCCCTACACCTTCCTCTACGCGGCGACGCCCGATGCGCATAAGAATTTTGAGACCCTTTGCCAAGCCTCGGCCCTCCTGGAGAAGCGCGTGGGCAAGGGCCGCTTCCGCACCGTGCTGACCATCTCGGGCAAGGAGAACAAGTACGCCCAGAGCCTCTACGAGCGCTGGGGGAGCTGCGAGAGCATCGTCTTCCGCGGCTTCCTCTCACGCGAGGAGCTGCGCCAGCAGTATGCCGACACGGACTGCATGGTCTTCCCCTCACGTATCGAGACCTGGGGGCTACCCCTCTCGGAGTTCAAGGGCTACGAGCGTCCCATGCTGGTCAGCGACCTGCCCTTTGCGCATGAGACGACCTCGGGGGCTAAGGCTGTGGCCTTCTTCCCGCCAGAGAATGCCACACGTCTCTCGCAGCTGATGCAGGAGATGCTCGAGGGGGACACCCGTGAGCTCCATCCCGTCCCCGTCCGCAGTAAGGGCGAGCCGACCGCTGCCTCTTGGGCTGAGCTCTTCGATCTGCTGCTCGCAGGGCTCTAGTCCCGCTATAGCCAAGGCCTGAGGGACTGCGTATAGAAGTACGAATATCATACCATCAATGAAGCAACGTCTACTTTACCTAGATGCCATCAAAGGGCTAGCCATTCTGTTGGTCATCATGGGGCATATCTACATCTTCTCTCGTGACACGGAGACGCCTCTATACAGCTACTTCATGTCCTTCATCTCAGCTGTGCACATGCCCCTCTTCTTCATCATTGCGGGCATCTTCTCACAGCGTCCTGTCACGAGCCTGCCCCAGCTGGGGAAATACCTCAAGGATAAGACCATCCGCCTACTCGTCCCAGCACTCATATTCCAAGCCATGCTCTCGCTCTGGGTTGGCGGGGCTGTCAATATGAGCCCCAAGGAACTCCTGGCAGCTCACTACTGGTTCACCCCTACACTCTTCGTTTACTTCCTCATCTTCCTGGTCCAGCGCTGGGTCACAGACTTCGGGGTCAAGCTGATCCGACGGCGCGAAGACAAGGTACTGGAGACGGCGCTCCATGTCGTCTTTACGGTCGCCTTCTTCTACTTCGTCAGCTATACACTACCCCAGCTCTATCCCCCTCTGGGACAGCGCCCACTGAGTACGGGTTTCATTCGTATGGCCTGCCTCTACCCCTACGTGGTCATCGGCTTTCTCATCGGACGGCTCGAGCTGCTGCCACGGCTACGGAGCCATAGTGCGGGACTGACGTCCTTCGTCCTCCTCGTGGTCAGCATCGGCATCCTGCGCTACTATAGCTACGACACGCCCTACCTATCCTACGGGCTGTGGCACAACGATCGCCTGATGGCCCTCTCCTTCTTCGCCTTCCTCGTCTATACCTTCGGCCTCATGACGGAGGGCAGCAGCAGGCTAGGCAAGGCCTTCGTCTTCCTCGGGAACTGGTCGCTGCCGATCTACCTCGTGCACTACTTCTTCATCCCCATCCTGCCCCCGCTGGACACGCTGCTCCCTGCCCTGGAGCCCTCGGCACGCCTGCCGCTGGAGCTCCTCCTCTACTTTGCGGGTGCGCTCGTGACGCTGCTCCCGACGCTCGCCCTCATCTACTTCCTCAAGTTCAATCCCTACCTAGACTTCTTGCTCTTCGGGGAAAAGGACAGACTCAAGAAGGGCTAGACTAAGGCCGCCCGCCTCGAAAAAAAACATAGAGTCCGCCTAAGCGCAGCCTTGGGGGACATCATAACGAAATAAATACTACTTTTGTGACAGGATGCTATACGCATCCTGTCACCTTCATTATTAACCCTTTAATGCTACACTAACTCTATGAAGAAAGCGCTTTTCCTAGGCCTGGGCCTCTGCCTCCTGGCACTCCCCGGCCTCAGCCCTGACGCACAGGGTCAGCAGTCATCCAGCCTCCAGCAGCAGGACGACGAGAAGATCTACGAAGTAGTCGACACCGCGCCCAGCTTCCCTGGAGGTATGAGCGCCATGATGAAGTACCTCGCGGAGAACATTCGCTACCCAGAGGCAGCCGTCAAGGCTCGTAAGCAGGGACGCGTCATGGTCCTCTTTGTCATTGAGCGCAACGGCGAAGTATCGCATGCCAGGGTCGTCCAAGGCATCTCTACCGAACTCGACCAAGAGGCCCTTCGCGTAGTCAGTGCAATGCCCAAGTGGGAACCTGGACGCCATCAGGGTAAGGTCGTCCGCACGCGTTACATAGTTCCCATCGTCTACCGCCTCAAGTAAGCCAAGCCCCTGAGGCTCTCGCTACGAGAGCGCCCAGCAGAGTGTATCGACTCTGCTGGGCGCTCTTCATTTGGGGTCGAGCCAGGGCAGTGGCCAGGCGCACCGCCTCCCCTCCGCGCCTCGAGGGACTAGCCGAAGGGAGCCCTATTATAATAAGGAGTGAAGTCTCAGCAGGCGCTCGCTGGGAAAAGTAATATAAGAATGCGAGGAAAGTAATATAAAAATCGGCCAGAAGTTATATTATATTTCATCAGAAGTTATATTACTTTTCCCGAGAACTTATATAATAAAGTTCCGTCCCCCTTAGGTCTGAAGTTCCTCCCCCTAGGCTATGCCCTCGGAGAGACTAGGACGAGACCTCGGCACGTTACCTCTATGGGCTCGCCTTCGCCTAGCTCGCGGGCAGCCTTCCCTAGACTCGAACACCTTCCACTCCGCCCGCACCTTTGAGCGACACTGACCGAATAGGGCCACTCCTACGTGCTGAGTGCTTCCGTGAGCGTAGACGACAGCACCACGAGGGACGGACCCAAGCAAGCCCCGCCACAAGGCGCCCCGCGCCCAGCCGCCTAAAGAACCAGCCCCAGCGACAGGCCCTAAGCACTCCGAGGTACTGCCGCGTGGGGAATTCTTTATACCTTTGTGGCTTAGTGGATAGAGCATGGGAAGAGGCTCCGGCTGGGCTCGACGCGAGCTCCCCATCCTAGGCCCGTACACCAAGAGTAGATCATCAACAGATAGAATATCCGCATGAGACGTATCGCATCCCTCCTCCTACCAGCCCTGGCAGCAGGCACACTCCTGCTGTCCAGCGCCTGCAACAGCAAGAAGACGGAGCTGCAAGACATACACCTCGGGAGTAACCAGCTGAGCGCCTTCTCCATATCCTCCTCCGAGAAGACGGTAGCCAGCGCCCTCGAGAGGGTACAGTTCTCTATACGCAACAGCACCGAGGGGCAGATCACCAACCCCGAGCCGCTGCCCTATGGCCAGGCCCTAGACAAGGTACGCCTGCGCATCACCGCAGCAGCTGCGGCTGCACAGGTCGAGGTCGCCCTCGGTACGGGCAACTTCGAGTCCTGGACCGCTACCAAGACCTACGACCTCTCCTCGACCAAGGACCTACGCATCCGCGTGAGCACCCCCGTAGCAGGAACGAACCAGCGTGAGCAGTACGTCTACCGTGTGCACCTCTCTAGCTACGTCAACGACCCGCAGACCTTCCAGTGGCGCGAGGTCAGCGCGAGCCAGCTCCCCACCCTCGAGGGGGGCGCTCTAGGCCTCCTAGAGCAGGCTAAGGGTGCAGCCCTCCTCTGGAGAAGTGCCAGCGCAAATCAGCTGACGAGCTACTCCAGCACGCCCATCAGCTGGAGCAGCGAGAGCCTCAGCGGCATCCCCAGCACAGAGCGCGTCACCTCCATCGCCAGCCTCGGCTCGGTACGCTACATCACGACCAGCGCAGCCAAGCTCTACCGTGAGCAGTCGGGCAGCTGGGTCGAGGTCTCTGGTACGAGCATCACACGCCTCATCGGCCCGCTGACGAGCACACAGGGCGAGCCACGCCTAGCCGTCATCACGACCAAGGGTGGCAGCCAGCAGTTCGGCCTCTACGATGGCAGCCAGGTGGAGAGCCGCAGCTACAGCGTCCCGAGCGACTTCCCCGCAGCGGGCAGCTACAGCTATAGCTCCAGCGACAGGCTCGTGGGACGTACGACACTCTACCTCTTCGGTAGCCAGGAGCTCGCGGGCAAGTACTACCCTACGCGCTGGTGGACGACCAACGGCGTCCAGTGGGCCCAGGATAGAGACACCCTCGCCTACGGCGCTCGCCCGCTCTACGAGACGGTGACCCACCTCGGCTCCACGAGCGAGAGCTTCCGCTTCGTCGCTACCGCCACGGGGCTGGAGATGTACTTCTCCCGCGACGGAGGCCAGAGCTGGGAGCGCGGACGCGACATTGCCCTCACGGGACTGACGCCGAGCGACTTCGCCTCTAAGCGTATCCTCGCCCTCAAGGGGGCGGATGCGACCCACATCTACCTCCTGATGGGCGGCACACAGCCGCGCCTCTTCGAGGGGCTCATCCGCCGCAGCGAACATAACTAGCCCTGAGGGCAGCCAGCGTCGAGGATGATTCGCCGCCTAGCGCTCCTCTTACTGTGCGGCCTCTCAGCCCTTGAGCTCAGCGCCGAGGAGCGCCCCTACGAGCTCGGCCTCGCGCTCCACTCGAGCTACTACCTAGGCGAGCTGGACCCACGAGGCCTACTTGGGCGACACCGCCCGGGACTTAGCCTCAGCATGAGCTACCAGCCGCAGCTACACTGGAGCTGGACGGGGGAGCTCGGCCTGCGACAGCTCAGTGCCCGCAGGGTCGATGAGGCTCTGGCACGGCTAGGAGCCCAGGAGGACTTCAGCCGCCGCCTACTGGAACTTCGCCTCGGCGGACGCTACCACTTCCTCCCCCTCAGTAGGGAGCAGTCTTACCTTAGGACGCGCCCTTGGAGCCCCTACCTCGGTCTAGGCCTTGGCTTAGCCCTCGGCGGACGCTCCTCCACGAGCCGCGAGCTCCTGCTTCCCAGCCTCTACCTAGGGCTCGGAGTCAAGGCGCTCATCAGCGATCGCCTGAGCCTCACGCTCGACTGGTCGGTACACCGCTGCCTCTCCAGCCGCCTCGAGGATACGGGCCCTGCTTGGGCCGATTACCCACGAGGAGCAGGCGGCCCACGCGGCATCAAGGCACAGGATAGCTACGGTGCCTGGAGCATAGGCCTCTCTTGGCGCCTCGGGAAGGCACCCTGCACGGGCTGTAACTAAAGATATAAGTATATTTGTAGGAGGTATTCCTACGTTAGGTAACATATAAGCAAGCAAAGACGCGCAGACGATGGCGACACAGACCCAAGACGAAGTGCTCTCGGCCTCACACATACCGAGCCACGTAGCTATCATCATGGATGGCAACGGACGCTGGGCCAAGCAGCGTGGCCTCCCTCGTACTGAGGGACATATACGCGGGCAGGATGCACTACGGACGACCCTCCGTGCAGCCGCCAGGCGCGGGATCAAGTACCTGACGGTATATACCTTCAGCACAGAGAACTGGTCTCGCCCTCAGGAGGAGGTGGATGCCCTGATGAGCATCCTCGTCTCAGCCATCCACGCCGAGACGCCCCAGCTCATCGCCGAGGGCGTACGCATGCGCGCCATAGGCGACCTCTCCCGCCTACCCCAGCAGGCTCAGGACTCGCTGGCCGAGAGCATCGAGCTGACCAAGGACGGGGCACAGATCACCCTCATCCTCGCCCTCAGCTACTCCTCGCGTGACGAGATCCGCCGCGCCTCCCAGCGCCTGGCCGCTGAGGCTGCCGCTGGTCGCCTCCGTCCCGAGGAGATCACCGAGGAGCTCATCAGCAGCTACCTCGACACCGCTGAGTACCCCGACCCCGACCTCGTGATCCGCACGGGCGGCGAGGAGCGCATCAGCAACTACCTGCTCTGGCAGTCCGCCTACTCCGAGCTCTACTTCTCTGAGACCTACTGGCCGGACTTCGGGCAGGAGGCCCTCGACGAGGCGCTCGCGGCCTACGCGAGCCGCGAACGCCGCTTCGGCAAGACAAGCGAACAAATACAACTCGAGGACTAGCCTAGGGGCTAGCCCGACCGACGATAATAAGACTCTATGCACAAGAGACTCCCTGCACTCCTTCTAGGCTGTCTACTCACGGCAGGTGCAGCTACGGCTGCACCTCGTGCCCCACGCACCCTCGTAGTCAGCGCTCCACAGGCTGTTGCAGACTCCGTCCTCGCCCCACGTATCTCCTACGAGCACCCCGTGACCAAGACTATCGCAGAGGTAAAGATCACGGGCTCGACCAGCTATGACGACTTCGTCCTGGCGAACCTCTCGGGGCTCAACGTCGGGGACGAAATCCAGATCCCTGGCGCTGCCCTGACCTCCGCGGTCAACCGCTACCTCCAGGCGGGCTACTTCTCCAATGCACGCATCCTCGTGACGAAGTACGTCGGCAACAAGGTCTACCTGGAGATCCAGCTGACCGAGCGCCCACGCATCAACGAGGTCAACTTCACGGGCATCTCCAAGAGCGACCGTGAGGAGCTGGAGAAGCGCACCGGCCTACGCAAGGGTGTACAGGTCTCCCCCAACGTGCTCAACCGCACCCGCCAACTCGTCAAGAAGTACTACGACGAGAAGGGCTACCGCGACATGCGCCTAGACATAGAGCAGACCGATACCCAGGGGCAGCCTGGCTACGTAGATCTGACGATCGACATCGACCGCAGTGGCAAGACCAAGGTGCGCAACATCTACTTCGATGGCAACCTAGCGCTGACGCCCCACCAGCTGCGTATGGCCCTGAGCAAGACTAATGAGGGCTTCTCCCTCGGCCGTGGGCGCGCACTGTCCTCACTCCTGAAGATCTTCAGCCAAAAGAAGTTCGTCGACGCCGACTACAAGCAGGACCTACAGAACCTCATCAAGAAGTACCAGTCCTACGGCTACCGCGACGCCGAGCTCCTCTCCGACAGTATCGTCCCCGTCCCAGGCGAGCGCAAGGTGGACATCTACCTGCGTCTGAACGAAGGGCAGAAGTACTACATCAAGGATGTACGCTTCGTCGGGAACACCAAGTACCCCAGCCAGGTGCTGGAGCAGGTCCTCGGCATCCGCCCAGGCGACGTCTATGACCAGAAGCGCCTGGAGAGCCGCCTCTCCACCGATGAGGACGCTGTGAGCAACCTCTACTATAATAATGGCTACATCTTCGCAGGTGTAGACCCCGTCGAGACCAACATCGAGGGCGACTCCGTATCGCTCGACATCCGCATCTCCGAGGGGCCCCAGGCCACCATCGACAAGGTGAAGATCCGCGGTAATGACATCGTCTACGAGGACGTTGTACGCCGCGAGCTCTACACCAAGCCTGGTATGCTCTTCAGCCGCGAGGACCTGATGAACTCCTTCCGCATGCTCAATCAGCTCGGGCACTTCGACGCGGAGAAGTCCATCCCCAAGCCCGTGCCCAATCCCCAGGCTGGGACGGTGGACATCGAGTACGACCTGACGCCTAAGAGCAATGACCAGCTGAACCTCTCCATCGGCTGGAGCCAAACGGGGATCATCGGCTCGGTCGGCTTCACCTTCACCAACTTCTCGATTGAGAACCTCTTCCGCCCGAGCATGTACCGAGGGATCATCCCGCAGGGCGATGGGCAGAAGCTCTCCATCACGGGGCAGACCAATGCGCGCTACTACAACCAGCTCAGCGTCTCCTTCAGTGACCCATGGTTCGGCAAGAAGCGCCCCAACCTCCTCTCGGTAAGCGCCTTCTACTCCCGCACCACGGCCATCGACCAGCGCTACTACTCGGGCCAGCTGCAGAACTCGGGCTACGGCTATGGCTACAACCCCTACAGCTACTACGGTGGGGGCTATGGCCGAGGCTACGGAGGCTATGGCTATGGGGGCGGCTATGGCGACTATGGCTACGGCAATAGCTCGACGCTCTACGAGAACGCCTACGACTCCGACCGCAGCCTCAGCCTCATCGGCTTCTCGGTCGCCAATGGGCGCCGACTGAACTGGCCCGACAACTGGTTCCAGCTCACCGCCTCCCTCAACTACACCCACTACCGCCTCAACAACTGGTCGTACAACACCTTCGAGAACTTCCACCACGGCTCGGCCAACGACATCAACCTCGAGCTGCGCATCGACCGTAACTCCGTGGACAACCCCGTCTACACGCGCCGCGGATCTGAGTTCTCCCTCTCGGTGAGCCTCACGCCCCCCTACTCCCTCTTTGACAAGAAGGACTACTCCGACCCCAACCTACCGTCGGCCGACCGCTACCGCTTCATCGAGTACCACAAGTGGAAGTACTCGGGCAAGCTCTTCATCCCGCTGATGAACCCCACGACCGTCAAGCGCACGCCCGTCCTGATGGCCCGCATGGAAGGGGGGATCATCAACAGCTACAACAAGTATAAGAGATCGCCCTTCGGGACGTTCTATATGGGTGGCGACATGATGTCGGGCTCGATGAGCTATATGAACGAGACCATCGGCCTACGCGGCTACAAGAACGGCTCGATCGCTGGGGCGAACTACGACTACGCCTACAGCTACATGAAGGCCGCCCTCGAGCTCCGCTACCCGCTGATCTTCGAGCAGAGCACCACCGTATGGGTGCTGGCCTTCGCCGAGGCGGGGAACGCCTGGCGCGACATCAGCCGCTACAATCCCTTTGACCTCAAGCGCTCGGCTGGCCTCGGCGTACGCGTCATGATGCCTATGATCGGGCTCCTCGGGCTCGACTGGGGCTATGGCTTCGACCGTCCTACTGGCTACCAGGAGCGCGGCGGCAGCAATATCCACTTCGTCCTCGGGCGTGACCTCTAGTCCACCTGGGACCATTACTTCACCACTAAGAACTCGTATCAGCAATGAAGAAGATGCTCCTCCTCCTCTGCCTGATGTGCATGGGAGTATTCAGCGCCGCAGCGCAGAAGCTCGCCCTCGTCGATATGGACTACATCCTCAAGAAGGATCCCGCCTACGAGCTAATGAACAAGCAGCTCGAGGAGCTCTCCAAGCGCTGGCAGAGCGAAGTCTCTGCTTTGGAGACCAAGGCACAGGCTGCCTACAAGAGCTACCAGACGGACATTGCCTTCCTCTCCGCCGAGCAGAAGAAAGCTCGCGAGGAGGCCATCGTCTCGGCCGAGAAGCAGGCCTACGAACTGAAGCGCCGCTACTTCGGTCCCGAGGGTGAGCTCGTCAAGCGCCGCGAGACGCAGATGAAGCCCATCCAGGATAAGGTATGGCAGGCGATGAAGACGCTGGCACGCACGCAGGGCTACCAGCTCATCATCGACCGTACCAGCTCCAAGATCGTCTACGCAGACCCCAGCCTCGACATCAGCGACACGCTCGCCGCTCAGCTCGGCCTGCGCTAGCCCACAGCCCTACTAAGATTCAACCACAAATAACGTAATAGACAAGCTACAATGAAGAAGTTTCTGATTTCTCTCCTCCTCATGCTCCCCCTCAGCTTCGCAGCGCACGCCCAGCAGAAGATCGGTATCGTCAATACCGCTGCTGTCATGGAGGCTCTGCCTGATGTCAAGGCTGCTACGACCCGTGTACAGGAGCTCGCCAAGAGCTTCGACGCTGAGATCAAGCGCATGCAGGACGAGTTCAGAGCTAAGGCCGAAGCCTACCAGAAGGAAGAGGCAACCATGTCTGACCTGATCAAGAAGAAGCGCCAGCAGGAGCTCCAGGAGATGGATGCCCGCACGCAGAACAGCTACCAGACGATGCAGGAAGAGCTCCAGAAGGAGCAGGAGAAGCTCATGGCTCCCATCCGCACCAAGGTAACCAACGCCATCAACAAGGTATGCGAAGCTCAGGGCTGCGCCTACATCTTTGAGTCCAGCGTCCTGCTCGCCACGGGCAGCACCGCGCTTGATCTGACGCAGGCCGTCAAGGATGCCCTCGGCATCAAGGCTGGAGCCGCTGCTGCTAAGCCCGCCGCTGCGCCTGCTAAGAAGTAAGAGCACACACTAAGCCCCCTCCTCGGGCTAAGATAAAAGGAGCGCCCCCCGAAGCCATCGTGC
>ERZ772827.754-NODE-754-length-17325-cov-19.738217_pt1 | contig 17325 bp, 15 predicted proteins | sample MGYA00580850_ERZ772827 | MGnify/ENA primary metagenome ERZ772827 (study PRJEB29015, sample SAMEA2737950) | human oral metagenome | biome: human oral; feature: human-associated habitat; material: dental | place: China | collected 2145 ...
AGGAAGCCGGACTCGACGCCGGGGGTGCGCCGCCGCCCGCCCCCTGGGCCGGCGGGCCCCGGGCCTCCGGCGGGCCCCGGGTGAGCTGCGGGCCCTGGGCCTCCGGCGGGCCCTGGGCCTCCAGCGGGCCCTGGGCCTCCGGCGGGCCCCGGGCGAGCTGCGGTCCCGCCGTCGTGCCCCTGCGCGCGGCGCTCAGCCCCGCCTGCCTGGCCGGTCTGGCCGGTCCCGCCCACCTGGTCGAGCGTGATGAGCTCGGGCAGCGGCTCCAGCCACGGGCGGTGCGGGGCGGGCAGCCCGGTCGTGTCGCGGGCCTGGATCATCGCGTCGACCAGCGAGGCCAGATCGGTGGGCACCGAGACGTCCTCCTCGGCCATCGCCCCCGACGGCGCCGGGCGCGACAGGCCCGCCAGCGTCAGCGGCTCCACGCGCGGGCCGACGGCGCGCACCGCCCCGCGCGGGCGCCCGCCCACGCGGGAGGCCTGGAACTGCAGGAGCCGTCCGTGGCCCAGGCGCGCGTAGGCCCGCCCCGGGATCGAGGGCGGGATGTGGGCGGAGGCGGAGGACTCGACCACGTCCTGGGAGTCGCCCTCGTCGGTCACGCGCAGGGCGATGCGAAGGTTCGTGTTGGACTTGATCTCCGCCGAGACCACGCCCGCGGGCCGCTGGGTCGCCAGCACCAGGTGCACGCCCAGGGAGCGGCCGCGCCGGGCGATGTCCACCAGGCCGGTGACGAAGTCGGGCAGCTCGGCCACCAGGGCGGCGAACTCGTCGATGATGAGCATCAGGCGCGGCATGGGCTCGTCGCCCGGCCGCATGCTCGCCACGTAGTCCTCGATGTCCTTGGCGTCGGCCCGGGCCAGCTGGTACTCGCGGCGCCGCAGCTCGGCGCCCAGCGACTCCAGGGCCCGGGAGGTCAGGTGCCCGTCGAGGTCGGTGACCATGCCCACCGTGTGGGGCAGGCGCGCGCAGTCCTTGAACGCCGCCCCGCCCTTGTAGTCCACCAGCACGAACGTCATCGCCTCGGGCGTGTTGCCCACGCACAGGGAGGCGATGAGCGTCTGCAGCAGCTCGGACTTGCCCGACCCCGTCGTCCCCGCGATCAGGGCGTGCGGACCGTCCGCACGCACATCCAGCACGAAGACACCCTCAGCATCCTCACCAATGACCGCGGTGGTCGTCCGCCCGGCGCCGCCCCACCGGGACAGGACCGCGCCGGCGTCCGGCTCGTCCAGGCCGATGACGTCCAGGAACCGGGAGGAGCGCGGGATCGCCCCCTGCGCCCCCTGGGAGGACACGTCGCGCACGGGAGCGAGGCTGCGCGCCACCCGCTCGGCCCAGCCCGGCGGCGGGGCGTCGAGCACCACCTGCTCGACCTCGTCGGTGTCGGTCTGGGAGACGGTGGCCAGCGGCTCGTCGGCCATGACGACGGCCCGGCACTCCTCGGGCAGCGAGACCCGGTCCTCGTCGATGCACAGGAACATGATGCCCGCGGCCGGGCCCGCCCGCAGCACCTGCACCATGCCGGGCACCAGGCGCAGCGCGCGGGCGCCGTCGAGCACGACGACGGTGTGCGTGCCCGGCGGGGCGTGCTCCTCGGCGCGCTGCTCGATCAGCGTGGCCAGAGCGTTGACCTGGTGGGCGATCGACTCCTCGTCCAGGGCGGCGCGCACCCGCGCGCCGGCGCCCTCGGGGGTCCGGGCGTGCGGCAGCCAGCACGTCCACTCCCACTCCCGGCCGACCCCCTCGGCGATGGCCGGGGCGACCAGCACCGTGATGCTGAGCTCGGCGGGGGAGTGGAGGACCGCGCACTGGGACACCATCCAGCGCGCCGTCTCGCGGCGCCTGGCCCCGGCGATGCCGGCGACGCCCAGGCGCCCGAGGGGCACGGTGACGGGCACGTCCGGCGCGGTCCACCTCAGCGGCTCCTCGTAGGAGGCGCGCTCGGGAACGTTCAGTTCGACCTCGCTGGGCATGTCCGCCGTGCCGACCCTCAGGTCGAGCCAGTCCCGGTCGTGCACGCGCCGCTCCCACAGGCCCGCGCGCGGGCCGGTGGCGCGCAGCATGACCTCCGCCGGATCGGGGTGGTCCCGCCTGCGCAGCCCGCGCTCCTCCACCAGCGCCTTGAAGGCGGCCCGCTCGGCGCCGAGCTTCTGCTCCTCGTACTGGGCCATCGCCTGACGGAACATCTTCTTGCTGTTGGCGCGGCTGGTGAGGCGGTTGGCGATCATCATGATCGGGGAGAACATGAGGAACAGCAGCGACGTCAGCCGGTGGGTGAAGAAGAACATGACCCCGCCCATGACGATGGGCGCCAGGAGCATGGCCGGGGAGAAGGGCTGCTTGCGCAGGTCCCTGGGCCTGCGCGGCAGCGTGAACACGGTGGGCCGCGTGGGCCGGGTCAGCCGCGGCGGGCGGTTGAAGTCGACGGTGGGCGCCCCGGCGGTCGGGGTCACCACGGCGTCGGCCTCGGGCACCGGTCCGATCATGAGCTGGGTGGTCCCCACGCTCAGGACCGTGTCGGCGGGCCAGCGCGCGGGCCCCTTCAGACCGCGGCGGTCCAGCTCGATCAGCAGGCGCCGCGCATCGGGGTCCTGCTCCTCGTGCGAGGGGAGCATGATCTGCGGCGCCTCGCCGCGCCTGAGACGGCGGCGCTGCCGACGGCGCTCCCGGCGCGCGCGCCGCCGCCGACGGCGCCGCTCCCGCCACCCCGAGGCGCCGCCGGGCGACCCGTCCGCCTCGTCGTCGGCGCCGCTGCGGCTGAGCACGAGGGGACCGGGCAGCTCCCGCCTGCGGGCGGGCCGCAGGGGGGCCTCCAGGTTCCCCGCCCCGTCCAGGGCCTCGACGCTCACGCTCGCCCCCGCCGCCACGCTCACGCGCACGAGGGCTCCCTCGACGCCGGGCAGCGCGATGTCGCTGGCGGCCCCGCCGATGGTGTACTCGCCCAGGCCGAGGCGGTAGACCGCGCCGGCCCCGGGCCCGCCGACCAGGCGCAGCTCGACAAGGCCGTCGGGCTCCTCGAAGCCCGCCGCCGGCCCGCCGAGGTTGATGAGCGTCCCGTCGCGCACGGCGCCCTCGTCCAGCCGGGCCTGCGGGTCCAGGAGGGTGTCCCCCGCCCACAGGTCCGGGGCCCGCTGCTCGGCGTCGGCCCCAGGGTCCTCAGAGACGCCGGCGCCGCCCGGCCCCCTGGGCCTGAGGGCGACGACGACGCCTGCCGCGGCGCCCGGCTGCGCGGGCGGCCCCGGGGGCACCGGCAGCCCCGGGAGCCCGGGAGTCCCCGGCGTCCCTGGGAGCGCTGCGCCCCTGGGGCCCGGCGGCGGGGGCGCAGCGCCCGGGGCCCACGCCCCCGGACCGCCTGGGGCGTCCGGACCGCCCGGGGCATGCAGGGGCTGCGGGCCCAGGCGCTCGTGGAGCGTCCAGGCCAGGTCGGCGACCGTCGTCCCTTCCTGCACCGAGACCAGCATGTCCTGACGCGTCTCGGGCCCCTGCCCGGGCAGCGCGACGGTGAGCAGCAGATCCACGTCCCTCTCCTCTCAGGTCCTTTCAGGCAGGCCGGGCCCCTCAGGCCGGCCGGCGCCGCGTGCCCAGGCCGCGGCCGGGAGCCAGGTCCTCCACGAGCGCCGCGGTGCTGGGATCGACGCGGCGCAGGTCGTCGGCCCCCGAGGCGTCCAGGAGGGCCTCGACCCGGGCGGCGAGCCGGTCCGGCCCCGAGGCGGCGGCCAGGCGCAGGTCGTCGCGCCACAGCCGCTGGTCGAGATCGACCACCTGGAGCCCCACCGCGACCGCGCGGGCGGCGCCGTCGGGGTCGTGTCCGCCCAGGAGGACGGCGACGCGGTGCGCGGCGTCGGCGATGAGCGTCTCGGACTCGTAGGTGGTGCGCAGGCGGGCGAGCCACCCGTAGCGGCCCTGGCCGGCCCCCTGGCACACGGGTCCGCGCACCAGCCGCAGCGCCTCCTGGAGCAGGCGGAGCTCCTCGCGGCTGTTCCCCTGGCCCTCCGCGCGCCGGGCCGCCGCCAGCAGGCCGCGCAGCACGTCCCAGTCCACGGCCACGGCGGGGGCGAGCACCAGGCGGCCATCCTCGTCCTCGCGCAGATAGTCGGCTCCGGCCTCGTCGCGCCCCAGCCAGGAGCGGAGCCGGCCGACCGAGGCCGCCACGACGTCGCCGGTGACGCCCAGGGGCCAGATCATCGAGCCGAGCACGTGGGGGTGGAGCCCTTCGCGGTGCAGTGCCAGGCACGCCGCCGCCTCGGTGAGCAGCGGGAGCCGCTCGGGCTCGACTGCGCCTGGCGCGACGACGACGGCGGGGCCGAGCACCTGGACGCGCACGGGCGCGCTGCGCAGCGCCGCGGCCGAGGGGGGCGACGGCGGCTCGGGCACCGGCGGCCGCCCGCCCGCATGGGGGTCGGCGGCGAAGAGGTCGCCCAGGGCCCGCAGGTCCTCCTCCGTCGCGCGCGTGGCCCGCACGCCCACCCCGAACGGCTCGACGCGCGCCGCGCCCGAGGAGTCCACCTCGATGCGCCACCGGGCGCTGCCGCCGCCGGTGCGCACGAGCGCGGCGCCGCGGCCGCCCACGGGGGCGGGCGGGACGTCCTCCTGGCCGACCGCCAGGACGATGTGCGTGCCCCCGCTCCTGCGCCGGCCGGCGAGGACCTCCGCCGGCTGAGGGGCGCCGACGGCGCCGACTCCGCTGGCGATGTCCGGGGCCGCCCGCAGCCGCGCGCCGCACAGCGCGTGCAGCGCAGGCGGGAGGCCGACGCCGGTGACCTGCACCCGGGCCGACCACGGATTGGTGCACAGCTCCAGGGCGAGGGCCGAGATGATCTCGGCGGCCAGCGAGGGCGCGCCGCCCACGGTCACGTCGCCATCGACCATGGCCAGGTCGATGAGCACATCGGTGCCCTGCTCGTCCCGGCCCAGGGTGACCAGCCCGGTCCCCACCCGGGCCGGCTCGGCGGGCGCCTGGAGGGAGGCCTCCCGCGGCAGCACCCAGATCCTGCCCTCGCTGCGGGCCTGCCACGGCGCGGGCGCCTCGGGGAGACTGCGCGCCAGGAACAGGTTGACCGCGGAGTCGTCGACGCCGGCCGCGTAGGGCATGGGCGGGGCGGCCAGGGCGGACAGCGATCGCAGCGCGGTGTCGAGCCGCTGGGCGCGATCGGGGTTGGCGCTGATTCGCAGCAGCCTCTCGAGCTCGCCGGCGTTCGGGTCGGGGAGCTTCCAGGACCCGTAGCGCCGTCTCCGGGTCAGCAGGGCGAGGATGGATGCGGCCGTGATCGCGCCGAGGGCCGGCACCTCCGCCGGGAGGACATCGTCGACGCCGTGTCCCGGGGGTGCCTGCTCCTGCCCGCCCTGCCCGCCGGCGGGCTCGGGGGCGGGGGCCGGTGCAGGCGGGGCGGGGGTCGTGACCGCCTCAACACGGGGGACGGTGGTCGCCGACTCCGGCATAATGAGGTACCAGTTGGGCTGGATGAGGCGAGCCAGCTCCAGGGTGCGGCCGTCGGGCTGCGTCCGGCCGACGTTGAGGTCGTAGATCTGCTGGTAGGCGCGGCCGTCGCCGAGTGAGCGCTCCGCGATGTCCCAGAGGTTGTCGTGGTAGTGGTCCTGCGGCGGCTGGACCACGTAGACGCGCTGGCCCACGAGCTGCGCGCCGATCTCCGGGTCGAGCACCGTGTCGCCGAGCTTGTAGGTCACGTTGCCGGCCGCCGTGCTGGAGCCCTGGGGATCCTGCGAGACCTGGGCGGCCTGGTCCTGCTGCGGCTCGCCTGCCGTGGCGTCGGATGCCGCGTCCCCCTGGGGCGTCTCGAACGCTGAGGCGGCGGCCGCGGCTGCCGGCGCGGGCGCCTGGGGCGCGGTGGCGGGGGCGGCGATGGCCGGCGCGGAGGCCGAGGTGATCAGCAGCATGGTGATGACCAGCTTGCGCACCAACGACTGCATGCCTCCCGAGAGCGGCAGGTGACCGGGCACGTCGTTGCCGCGCAGGGCGGAGACCAGCTCGACCGCCGTGCACACGGTGAACTGGAGCCATGCCAGCCACAGGACCCACACGAGCACCCCCAGCAGCGCCTCGACGGACACGGCACGGGTCAGGACGCTCAGCGACAGGTCGGTCGGGATGGGCGGCGGTCCCAGGGTGATAAGCAGGAGGGTGGGCAGGCCGACGATGACCAGGAGCAGCGCGAGACCGGCCAGCAGCGAGTGCCCCGCCGTCCCGGGGCGGCTCTCGGGCGCCCGGAAGCGCTCGGGCCCGAGCGTGGTGGTGGACTGACGAGGGGCCACGGGTCGCCGCCTTTCCTAGTTGATTCCGGACTCCGCCTCCGCGGAGCCGGTCACGGTGATGTGGACGGTGGACATGCCGACCAAGGAGAGCATGAAGGTGGGGACGTCCTCCTCCGCGGTGACGGTGACCGTGTCGCCGGTGGTCGTCACGCTCGCCGAGGCGGCGCCGGCGCTGCCCGTGGAGGCCAGGTAGGTGGTCGCCGCGGCCCTGGCCGCGGCGGGGTCGAGCGTGACCGCGCCGCTCTGACGCAGCCCGCCGAGCTGGACCTTCTGGGCGCCGGCGCGGGCGGCCTGCTCGGCCGTGTCCGTCAGGGTCGCCCGGGCGTTGAGGACGCGGCCGCCGTCGACGCACAGGCCGGCCAGGAGCATGAGGACCGCGGCCACGCAGATGGCGAAGACGGAGGTCGAGCCGGTCTCCTCGCGCCGAAGTCGGGAGATGAGGGTCATCACGAGGTTCCTCTCAGGGTGTCGACCGGCGCCGTCGCCTGCGCCGAGATGGTGGTCGTCCCCGGCAGGAACACCAGCCCGAGGTCGGAGAGCCTGACCTGGCAGCTCACCTGGGCCGTCACGCTCCCGCCTCGGCCGAAGTCGCCGGTGAACGTCGTCGCGGTGCAGTCGCCGGACGCCGTCTGGGCCGAGGCGAGCGCCTCATTGGCCGCCGCGCGGGCGGCCGGTGCGGAGCGCTCCATCGAGGCGGCGCGAGCCGCGTCGCGGGCGGCGGCCTGGGTCATCCCCTCGGCCGAGACGTACCTGCCGCCGGCGACGGCGACGAGGACGACCATGAGCAGGATGGGGCCGAGCACCACCATCTCGACGGACATCGACCCGTCCTCGCGGCGAAGGGCGGACGTGCCGCGGGGCGCGCGGGCGCGGCCAAGGGCATGGCCAAGGGCACGGCAGAGCGTACGGCGCATTACGCGTCCCTCCGGAACTCCTCCACGGGCGAGGTGACCGTTGCCCTCACCCGGGGCGCGAGGCTCCCGATAATGCTCATCGCCTCGCCCGACACGGTCACGGACACCTCGTTGTCGATCATCTGGGCGTCCACCTCGACATTGGTCAGGCCGGAGCCCCCCGTCGAGGCCGCGTACTCGGCGCCCTCGGCCTCCGCCGCCGCCAGGGCGGCGGGGTCGTGGGCGCCGGTGCGCAGGCTCCGGGCGGTCTCCCGGGCGGCGGTCATCGCGACCTCGTTGCCGTACCAGGACAGGGCGACCTGGACGGTGACCAGGATGATGAGCAGAAGCAGCGGGAAGAAGACCAGGAGCTCGAGCGACGAGGCTCCGGTCTCCTCGCGGGCCTTCTCACGCAGGCGACGTGACAGCATCGGGATGCGGCTCCGCGGCACCCGGGCGTCACGGTACCGAGGGCACTTGGAGCTTGTCGGTCGCATCCTGCACCAGTCCGTAGATGGCTCTGCCGACGACGGCGGCGAGCACGATGAGGAAGCCGGTGATAATGACCCACTCGACGGTCGAGGCCCCCTCCTCGTCGCCGAGGCGCCTGACGACGCGGTCGCGGACGCGACCGGTGAGAATCTGAAGAGTGCACAGTAAGGACAGCATGATGAGCGGTGGCTCCTTTCGAGACAGGGTTGCTGGACTTGGGATCGAGTCGGAACGGAGGTGCGAAGGGGTCACATGTTGCTCATGATTCCGGTGAGCGCCGGGTAGACGAGGAAGATGATGAAGCCCATCGCGATGACGAGCTGTGCGACGAGCATGGACTCGGAGTTCTCTCCCGCCTTGCCCTCCGCGTCGGCGAGCTCGCGGCGTCGCATCGAGGTCGCCCGGGCGCCGAGGGACTCGCGGATCTTGGCGCCGTCCTCGGCCACAAGGGCCAGGGCCGCGGACAGGTCGCGCAGCTCATCGATGCGCAGCGTCTGGCCCAGGCGCCCCATGGCCGCCCAGGGGGTCTCGCCGCGCAGGCGCGCCGTGGCCAGCGCGTCCCGGATGCGGGTCATGGACGGGTCGTCGGACAGCGCCGAGGCGGCGTCGAGCGCCTCGGGCACTCCCCGCCCGGCGGACAGCGACATCGACACGAGGTCCAGGTAGGACCCGACGACGTGGCGGAAGTCCCGGCGGGCGTCCGCGGCCTGGGACCGCAGGCGCGCCGTCGGCAGGGCGGCCATGGCCCCTCCCAGGATGAGGCACACGAGCAGCGGCAGCGATGAGCCCATGGGCTGGCCGATCAGGGAGGACAGGCCGACGAGCAGCAGCGGGGCGCCGAAGCCCAGGAGCCCGAGCAGCAGCGAGGTGACCAGGTGGCGCTCCAGGGACCGGCCGAGGACCGCGAGGTCGCTGGAGAGCGAGCCCAGATCGAGGCCAGTGCGGCGCAGAAGGGCGGCCGCGCGGTATCCCACGGTGTCGAGCCAGTCCGGCAGGGCCCGCTCCTGGGCGTTCAGGCGCTGCGCGTCGCGGCGGAGCTGGCGCTCGTCGCGCTGGGAGTCGAGCTCGGCGAGGGCTGCGGCGGGCTGGACCGCCGGTGGGGCGAGGACGAGGACCAGGAGGAGGACGCCGGCGCCGCTGAGGGCTCCGCCCAGCAGGATCCACGTGATCATGGGCGGCCTCCCTGGCCGGCGGCGGGGGCGTTGCGGGTCGTGAGGAACCGTCGCGGCAGGGTGACGCCGGCCAGGTGCCGCATCCACATCAGTCCTACGGTGAACAGGGCGATCACGACCAGGAGCACCAACTGGCCCTGCGCCGAGTTGTAGGGCGCCACGAAGGTGCGGTTGAAGATCGCCAGCCCCAGGATCACCAGGATGGAGAAGATGACGACGATCTGGGCGGAGCGCCGGGTGCCGGCGCGGGAGGCAGACACCCGCTGACGCATGTCGAGCTCGGCACGCGCGGTGGCCGCCAGGTTGCTCAGGAGCTGGCGCAGTCCCGGTCCCCGCAGGCGCGAGTTCATGACGAGGGCCGAGATAATGAGGTCGGCCGTGGGGTCGTCGAGGTCGTCGGCGAACTGGCGCAGCGCCTGGGACAGGGGCACGCGCACGCGCATCCGGTCCGCGAGCAGGGCGAGGTCGCTGCGGATCACCGGGGAGGCGGCGTAGACCGTCGCCGGGATCGCCTGCTCGAGGCCGACGGCGCCCGCGATCGTGTCGCGCAGGGACTCGGCCCAGGTGGCGAGCGCCTCGATGCGCGCCGCTGCCTCCTTCTCCTGACGCGTCCCTCCGAACATCATCGGCCACAGGACGACCAGGGCGGCGGCCGCGATGGTCATGACGACCCACCGGGTGATCAGCAGGACGAGCAGCCCGGTCACCGCCGCGCCCAGCAGGCGCCTGGAGGTCGTGCGCACCAGCTGCCTGCTGCTGTCTGTGCGGGTGGCCGGGACGTCCACGCCCGCGAAGTAGGCCACGAGGAGGAACACCCCGCCGCCGATGAGAGCGCCGGCGAGGACTGCGACCGAGCCCGTCGTCTGACTGCTGATCATGAGGCCCTCCGCCGGGTGCCGTAGGTGGCGACGGGGTCGTATCCCGCCTCCATGAGGTCGTTGACGCAGGAGATCGGCGCGGCGGGCTGGGCGTGGCCGGTGCCGTCGTCGGCGAAGACCTCGGAGGACAGGACCCGGTTGTCCACGCCGTTGACCTCCCGCACCGAGGCGATGTAGCGGCGCATCGTCCCGCCCTGGTGGAAGCGGTTCTCCCGGGTGAGGAAGATGACGAAGTCGATGGCCCCGGCGATCAGGAGGTTGGTGGCCTCCTGGGGCAGCCGCTCGTGGGACTGGATGGCGTAGGTCGCGATGCGGTTGAAGACCTCCGAGGAGGAGTTCGCGTGGATCGTGGACAGGGAGCCGTCGTTGCCCTGGCTCATGGCGTTGAGCATGGTGACGATCTCGTCGCCGAGCACCTCGCCGACGATGACGCGTGACGGGTTCATGCGCAGGGACCGGCGCACGAGGTCGGCCATGGTGATGGCGCCGGCGCCCTCGGAGTTGGGCAGCCGCTCCTCGAAGGCCACGACGTTGGGGTGCAGGTCGGCGAACTCGCCCAGTCCGAGCTCGAGGGCCCGCTCGACGGTGATGAGGCGTTCGGCTGGCGGGATCTCGTTGGCCAGGGCGCGCAGGAAGGTGGTCTTCCCGGCGTTGGTGGCACCGGCGATCATAATGTTCTTGCGGGCGTGGACCGCCGCGGAGCAGAAGGCGGCCAGGCGGGGGCTGAGGGTGTCGAGCGCGACCAGCTCGTCCAGGCCGACCTTGTCCAGCCTGGCCCGGCGCAGCGAGAGCGCGGGCCGGGCGCACACGTCCATGATGGCCGACAGGCGCGACCCGTCGGGCAGCCGCAGGTCCAGCTGGGGGTTGGCGGAGTCGAAGGGGCGCGAGACGAGTCCGGAGTAGGAGCCCAGGACCTGGACCAGCTCGACCAGCTCGTCGTCGGAGTCGGCCACGGGGGCGCCGCGCTCCTCGCGCCCGTCGGCGTACTGGATGAAGACGTTGTCGTAGCCGTTGATGTCGATGTTCTCCACATCGGGGTCCTCCAGCAGGGGCTGGAGGCGCCCGACGCCGAACAGGGCGGCGTGGATGCCCTGGGCGACCTCCTCCTCGTCATGGGAGGACATGGGGCTGCGCCCCGCGGCGATCTCGGAGCGGGCGTGCTGGTCCAGCACCCGGCTGATGAGGGCGCGGGCGAACTGGCGCTCGTCCTCGGGGCTCATGGGCGGGATGCCCGCGGTGGCGTCGTCGTGGCGCTGCTGGGCGAGCAGGTCGGCGACCTCCTCGCGCAGCTGCCTGACAAGGTTCTGGTCGGCGCTCATCGCAGGGCCCCCTGGGGCTGCGGGGCGGCCGGCAACGGGCGGCCGGGGCGGCTGAGGGAGGCGGCCGCGGCGCGCGCCGAGCGCACCAGGAGGGTGCGGCCCAGCGGCCGCGGGCGGCGCCCGGCGAGCGAGTCCGCGGCGCCGGCGTCGAGAGCGAGCACCCCGACGACAGGGACGTCGACGCCGCTGGACTGCAGCAGGCGGTGAAGGTCCGTGGCCTCGTGGCGCCGCTTCCAGGGCGCGATGAGCAGGATGCCGAGGTCGGGGCGCTCGGCGCGGTGCGCGGTCTCCTCCAGGATCCAGCGCAGCCGGTCCCGCAGGTGGGCGTAGGCGTCGACCCCCGGCCGCGAGACGAGCAGCAGCAGGTCGGACGACATGGCGATGGGCAGGCTGGGCGAGCCGGGGACGAGCCGTCCGGTGTCGCACAGGACGTCTCGCGCCGTGCGCAGGCGGGTGGCGACGGCGCCCCAGCTGGAGGCGATGGCGGCGGCCTGCTCGGGGCGGGGCATGCCCAGGAGGACGTCGAGCCCGCCGTCGACCACCGTGATGTGCTCCTCGATGGCGGCGTTGGGGTTGTTGCGCACCGCGGCGGCCAGGGACAGCAGGCCGCGCTCGGCGTCCAGCGGCAGGCCGTTGTCGGTCCGCAGGCGGTAGAGGAGGTCCGAGCCTGCGGGGTCGGCGTCGGCCAGCAGGACGGGGCCCGGCCACACCGCGGCCAGGACGTGGGCGCTCGTCGTCGTGCCGGGCGCTCCTTTGGCGGAGGCGAGGGAGACCAGCATCGGCGGTCTCAGTGCTCCCCGATCGGCTGGCCGGCGGCGGTGACGATCACGGCGGCGTTGCGGGAGGCGCCCAGGGCGGCCGTGCCGGCGGCCTGCTCGTTGGGGACCAGGACGGACACCGTGGCGCCCGAGGTCCAGTCGCCGTCCTTGCCCGAGGAGGGCACGGCGTTGAGCACCTGCGCGCCCGTGACCGTGCTGGACTCCGGGGCGGCTCCCGCCCCGTCAGCGGGGGCGGCGTCGGGCGCCGGGGTGGCACCCGGGCTGGGGGCGGCTCCCGCGGCTCCGGTTCCGGATCCGCCAGCGACGTTCACGACGTCGACGACGTCGCCCGGTGACAGGCCGGCCGCGGGGAAGCGGCCCGCCTCCAGGGAGAGCCCGACGATGGTCCTCCCGTCCGCGGTGGGGGCGGAGTCGGTGATCTGGGTGGTCTGGACGAACTCGCCCTTGGTGAGCTGAACCCGTGCGATCTGGCCCACGATCTCGTTGGCGCGGCCGGCGGGGATGAGCGTGCTGCTGGAGGCCGCGACCGGGGTGGAGGCCAGGGACTCGAGCTTGATGGTCTGGCCCGCCTCGATCGTCTCCGCGACGACGAGCATCTCCTCGCGCTGGTCCATGCGCGCCGCCAGGAGGCCGGCCAGGAGGGCGCCGCCGATGATGAGGATCACGGCGAGCGCGGCCAGCAGGGGCCTGCGCTCGCGAGGGGCGGAGGGCAGGCGGCCCCGTGTCCTGCTCGTCTCGTGGGCACGGGTCGAGCTGGTGGCGCGCATGTCGCGGTCGTGGCGTCGGGATGTGCGGGGGTCGTTGGAGGGCGTCATCGCGGATGTCATTGTGATCCGGTGGGGTGGGCGACAGGGGGCACCCCTTAAGATACCGAACTGATCTCGATGCGCCACCCTCGGATTCTGTCCGACGGGTAGATTTGGTATGAAGAAAGTTTTGCTTGCGCGGCGCGCGGCGACGTGCGAGGGTGGGGCCAACCCGGCCGCGATGGTCGCGGCCGCGGGTCTGGCGCCTGCTCGGCGTCATCCCTGCGAGTGAGGAGCCCCTATGGCACTTTCATCAGATCTGCCCACACTGGAAACGCTGCACGGCACGCTGAAGGGCGACGTCGACAGCGCCCACTCCATCATCTCCAACACCGACACGTCCTTGCAGGCGGCCGTGTGGGAGAGCCCGAACGCCGAGGCGTTCCGGGCGGCCTGGGACGAGTTCCGCCCCAAGCTCATCGCCTTCGAGCAGGTCCTGGCCGACGCCGCCTGCGACGTGGCGAACAACCACAACAACATCGCCCTGGCCAACGGCGTGACCGACGCCCCCGAGCTGGAGCAGGTCGAGTCCTACGACGCCTGAGGCGGCGGGCCGGCCTCCCGGAAGCGCCCTAGGCGTCTTCCGGGAGGCCCAGGAGCCCTGGGGCGCCCGCAGCCCCTCGACACACGAGGAGCCAGGGCGCCGGGGCCGGACCCGGCGGCAACTGCGGCGTGGCCGGGGACCACTGCTCGCGCTCCCCGGCCGCGGCGGGGGCGCGACTCTGCTGGCTGCTGACTTGTGAGGCCGCCACTACCTCCTGAAATGAGAAGGAACGAAGAACAACATGGCCCCCAACAAGAAGAAAGAAGCGCTCGGCAGGCAGCTCGGTCGGACCTATGCCGAACTGGAGTATCTTGGCTTTGGGATTGTGGCGGGACTCTTTACCTTGTCGTCTGGAACGGGGTACGGATCCAAGATCAACGACCCCGACACGTGGACCAGCCCCCTGGCTGACGACCAGGCGGACTACACGAGGGAAGACGTCGACAATCTGAAAGATGTATTCACCAATTTTTTTGATGCGCTCAGAGAGGAGTATAAGAAAGAGTTGGATGATGTCGACAGCGGCAGCCGGGAGGCCCGCTGGCCTGATGTCTGAAACGGAAGGCAGAGTATCGTCATGACTAAGGTCACAATGGATGAGAAAAACCTTGAGGATGCCATAGCGAGCCTCAGGGCCTTGGCTGACAGTTGTGAGACCAGCCGGGACAATATCGTGCGCTACTACAACGACGATGGTGATACCCTGGAAGAAGAAGCGGGCTACCGAGAGCCGGACGACTTCATCGCTAACGTGAACACGACTGTTGGGGCCCTCAGAGATCGCGCCACGACGATCGAGAAGTACAAGGACGGCATCGTCGCACTGAATCGGACGGGAGTCGGCTCGATGGATGCTGACGGCGTCATTTCTCTAGATCTTCCCGACACTTTCTTTACCTTCCCCGAGGACCCTGACAACTTCCTTACCTACGCCCGGGCGGCAATCGATGCCGAGGATCTCAAGGCCGTCGGCGACGGCAATATCTCTGACGGAGATCCGCTGCCGAGTGGTCGTTCTTCTTATAAGAGGGTCATCGGGTGGATTGAGTACTTCAAGGATGACCCAGTCTATGCCGATGCTCTCATTGCGGCCATCGGTCCAGAGAATCTTACAAGCCTTCCCCTGGGTGTTGGCGACGCTTTTATGGTTGATAGTTCTGATGGCAAATACAGCGCAGACCCAGAGGCTGGGCACGATCTTGCGATACTTCTTGGGGACGTCCTGGCGACAGCGTCGTGCACATGGACTTCTGGTCGTGCCGCGGAGGTTGCCAAAGCCATCAAAGAATCGGTCGACGAAGAGGGTGAGTACGGCCGAGCTACTGTGCTCAACGCCATGCTCGGAGGACATGATCACGATGGCGATCATGTCACCGACCTGGTCTATGGCGCCGACTTTCTTGTGGAGCTAGGCCGGGAGCTTGAGTCGATCGACTGGGATACGATCCACGCCAACGCGGATCTTCTCGACTCAGATGATAAAGACCTCAGATCGTACGCCGAGTCGTGGCTGGGGCCGGCTCTTGACGGCGGTCCGTCCTATGACCCGCTGGCCGGTGTCCTGTACGCCATGGTTCCCAACGACAAGGCGGCGTTGGCCTTCCTGGAGCCGGATGGTGGGTCAGTGTCCGATGCCGCGCGAGTCAAGAAACTTATGGGTCGTCATGAACTTGGCGAGACCCTCTGGACCGAGACCTGGACCGGGCTCGCTGAGCACACCTCCTCGCTTTATGCTGGTGAGAAAGTCGATGCGGACCATCCGTTTTCCGCAAACGCTGGGCGCACCGCGGCTCTATGTGCGACCGTTGTCAGTACAATTGGCGAAGTGATCAACAAGAAAGACAGCAAGGTGACTGATACCGCCCTAGAAGATCTCACCAAGGTTGTCGCCGCCTACCCGTGGTCGGTCGATCAGGCTGCTCGTACTGACAGTTCATCCGGTCAGCCTACTGCTAGGCCCGCGGACGCCGAAGGATCTTGGTGCTATGGCTTGACCTACCAGCCGCAGTTCACCGGCAAGGGGCTGTCCGGCGTTATGCAGGCCATCTCACGCAATGAGGAAGATTTCAATACCGTTGTTAATTCAGTCGCCGACCTGGAGCAGCGGCGCATGACCTTCGAAGCTGATGCCATTAGTACGGCGACGAATGGTCAGGGTATTGATATCAACACTCCGATGCCGGCGGGTCTCCGGGCCGCCATCCAGGCCAATTCGGCGACAGCGGCCTTCTTTCTGGGGGCCAGTCGCGCCGTTGTTGAGAGCGAATCCAAGGAGGAGGATGATCGCAACAGGGCTATTGTGGACATTTTGTTCGGCCTGTCCAGTTTCATTCCGGGTCCCGGAGATAATGTCGGCCAGTTGTGGAAGGACGCGTGGTCCTTCGGTAAGGATACCGCTAAGACTCAATTGAAGAACAGTACCACGAAAACTTTCACCGATAACCTGACCGCAGCGCTCAATACGAGCGATACGATGAGGGACTATGCGAGTTGGGCAGAAACGGTGACGACAATCACTCAGATGATCGGGCTGGGTATTATTCCGGCAGATCAGGCCAATGCCGCGCTCCTCGGGCTCGTGGGTGATGACGGCGTCATGGATCCGTCAAAACTCGACTACGAGGCTCTCGACCAGATCTACAACTACTTCGTGACCAACCCTAACGGCGCCCTCAACTCCGAGCTTCACAAAGAATTAAATGATGACCATAATTACTATCAGCATGGGTATGACCGGGGGCAAGGAAAATGATTGCTCTCCCGGCGCGACGCACTGCTCGTCTTGTTATTTTAGTATGGGTGTTGTTGTGTGTGTCGGGGTGCAGCGGTTTGAGGTCTGAGGTCGTGGCTATGCCGTCGGTGGTGCCGGCGGATAGTGAGTCGTGGGTCTGTCCCGGAGTGCCGGCCGACTCGGTTATGCTTGTCACCGGTGACGATCCTGTGGTCTGGGCTGCGAGCGATCCCGACCATGGGTGGTGGTCCTGCTCGGCCTCGACCACGACTCTCGGCCAGGGGCTGGGGTCGCTTGTCATCGTCCGGTGGGGGCTGATCACCGAGAGCAACTCCTACGAGTTCATTGGTTATGAGAGCATCCGGGTCAGGTTTCCTGAGAACGTGTGGACCCTGCCCGGTGTTGAGGGGAGCGGTTCATGGTCCTCTGCCGGCAGTGACAGCGACTCGACGGCGCAGTGGGTGTGCGGGGACCGCTATGTTGAGGCAGTCGTCTCCTCGACAAAGGAGCAGAAGCGTGACTCGATAGCTGATGTCCGTAACCTGCTGACCTCCGTCCTGCCCTGGGCGTGCGGGGACCGGCCCGTCCCCGGCGCCACCACCACGCCCGCGCCCACCACTGAGCCTGCGCCTGCGACGTCCCGGGAGGGGGACGGGTGACAATGCGCAGCACGTCTTCACCACCCGTTGGCACACCGCCTGGAGGCCCGACCCGGTGGTCGAGCGGCCTCGTGCGCCGAGCCAGGAGCCTGATGGTCGTCGTCCTCACCGTCGGAGCGCTCGCGCTGACCGGCTGCGGCTCGTCCGCCCCGTCTGGTACGGGCAGTGTCAGTCCCTCCCCGGCGGCCAGATACAGCTTTCCCAAGCAGGCTGCCTTCAGCACGGCGTCGGGGAAGATGGTCATCGAGGTCCCCCAGGATCTTCGGGCCGGGCTGAGCGACTACAAGGACACGCTGACCGTGACCGCCTACACCATCACGGCCCGTGAGCTGGGCTCGGCGGACTACTGCGCCTTCGACGCCATTATCGTCTACTACGACCGCGGCAAGGACGCCCTGAGCACCCCCGCCGGCAACCGCGCCCAGAGCCTGGGCCTGACGGAGGCGTCGGACCTGGAGGCCCTGGACACCGACGACCCCCAGGCCGGCGTCTACCTCGACGAGCCCCGCGACACCCTGACCGTGGTCCAGCCCTGCGCATCCGACCCCCAGGACAGCAGTGCCGCCCACGTCCTCCACTTCCCCATCATCGACGCCCAGGGCCAAACCACCGACCTCGCCTGGGCCGGCGTCACCGTCATGAAGGACGGCACCCTCGGCATCGCCGACAGCGGGATCAACGGATACGTGCGCGTCCAAGCGGACTGGCGCAAGGAATGAGACTCCCAGCAGTCAGCGGTCGGAGTCGCGGTTGATGGTCTGGATCTCGGCGACGGGCAGGTC
>ERZ772827.755-NODE-755-length-17309-cov-2.924134_pt1 | contig 17309 bp, 14 predicted proteins | sample MGYA00580850_ERZ772827 | MGnify/ENA primary metagenome ERZ772827 (study PRJEB29015, sample SAMEA2737950) | human oral metagenome | biome: human oral; feature: human-associated habitat; material: dental | place: China | collected 2145 ...
TGGTGATTAGTAATCCTTCATTATACCTTGATAATGGGACAAAAGCGCCTGATTTTAGCTTTGTACCTTATAAAAAAGAAGAGCGCTTGAGAGATAATCTCGTACGATTTTATAGAAATCATCATTCGTAGATTGATTTAATTTGTAGATTTGATGCCTTAAATTATGCCTATGTCAGTGATTCAAAATAAAAAAGTTCAGTTTAAAGACTTGGGAATAATGGATTATGCGGAGGCATTCTCCTACCAAGAAAACCTAATGCAGGGGATTATAGACCTGAAAATAAAAAATAGAGATAGAGAAGAGCGCGCTCGTATTCAAACACCGAACTACCTCCTCTTTGTGGAGCACCCCCATATCTATACCCTCGGGAAATCGGGAGATGAGCAGAATATGCTCGCTAATGAGGAGAAACTGAAGGAGATTAACGCTTCCTATGTGAAGACGAACAGAGGCGGAGATATTACTTACCACGGTTATGGGCAGATTGTGGGCTATCCTATCTTGGATTTGGATAATTTTAAGACCGATATCCATCTTTATATGAGAAATCTGGAGGAAGTTATCATTAAAACCATTGCCGAATACGGTTTGAAAGGGGAGAGGAGCAAAGGAGAGACGGGAGTATGGCTGGATGTCGGTAAGCCGTACGCTCGTAAGATTTGCGCAATGGGAGTGAAGGCGTCAAGATGGGTTACAATGCACGGCTTTGCCCTTAATGTGAATACCGATTTAAAGTATTTTGAGTACATTATTCCGTGTGGGATAAAAGATAAGGCGGTGGCATCGCTCCATCGTGAGCTGGGTGGAATTCTTTCCTCAGAAGAGGTTGCGGGCGTGAAAAATCACATCAAAAGGCATTTTGAAGAGGTCTTTGATGCCGAAATTATCTAAAACTTTTTCTTAAATATGAGCCATTTCGTTTGGTAGTAGTTCGCCGTTTGGTGTTTCCCCCTCCGCTTGAGGGTATTTATAGCTTCTGCGTAGAAAGCAAAGTGCGCCCTTATGACCGCCCAAGTGTGAGAAAAGCCGATTTTAATCCCGAGATAAAGACCTGCAATGCCATCTAAGCAAAGTCTGAGGAAAATGATCCAAAGGAGTTTTGGAAAAGGAAGATTTTTGAGCAAGGTGCTAAGATTATTCCTGAAATTGAGATAAGTTTTGTGCGGATTCTCTTTGGCAAGGGTAGCGCCTCCTATGTGATAGACCACAGATTTATAGGTGTAGAATATCTTTTTTCCAGAGTTGATAATTCTCCAGCAGAGGTCTATTTCTTCTTGGTGAGCGAAGTATCTTTCATCAAAGCCTTGTTGTTGCTCCCAGAATACATCAGCACGGATGAAAAAAGCACAGCCCGATGCCCAAAATATCTCGGAAATATCATCATACTGACCGTTATCTTTCTCTGTTTTGTCAAATATTCGCCCTCGGCAGTAGGGATAGCCAAGGTTATCCATTAAACCACCTGCTCCGCCAGCAAATTCAAAACTGTCTCGCTCGTAATAAGACAGTATTTTAGGCTGTACAACAGCGATATTCTCATCAGATTGAAAAACTTCCAGCACCGAATCTATCCACCCTTCTGTAACCTCCACATCAGAGTTGAGCAGACAGTATATCTCAGCATAAATCTGCTTTAATCCTTCGTTATATCCCTTTGCAAAGCCGTAATTGGCAGCATTGATAATGATTTTCACCTCTGGGAAATGCTCTTTTACGAAATCTACAGAGTTATCATTAGATTGATTGTCTATAACATAGACCTCATACCCGTGCGAGTACTTTATCACAGTGGGTAGGAAGGTTTCCAGCCAGTTTTTTCCATTGTAGTTGAGTATTGCTACGGCAGTTTTCATCTTCGGAGGGAGGTTTTAGGGTTAAATAATCCTTTTAATGGCGTGCGCATACTTCCAGCGCTTGTGAGACCAGAGATAATTGTCGGGGTTTTTCTTTATTGTCTCTTCCAATAGGATGTGGAATTTCTTCACGACTTCCAGTTCGGTGAATTTCTCCTCATCGGGGTAGATTCTATAATAATTCACTTGGTAAAAACCTCTCTTTACCTTCTTCATATCGCAGTAGATAAAGGCGAGATTCATTTTTGTGGAGAGCCTGTCATACCCAATAAATACAGGAGTTTTCTGATGAAGGAAAATCGTTCCTACATCTACATTTGCCACAAAAGGAGATTGGTCGGCAACGAACATATAGGCGGTATTTCCATCATTTGGGGTGCGCAGAATATTTCTCAGCACATCATTCGTTTCTAAGGATTGGTTTCCGAACTTGTTCCTAATCTTCACCATCTGCTCTTCCCAGAAACTATTATTGATTTTCTTATAAACAGGATGGCAATTCCTCTGCGGAATCACCGATGCAAGAGCAATAATCCATTCCCAATTAAAAATATGCCCTGTAAGGAGGATGATGTTTCTCTTCTCATCAAGAGCCTCATAAAATACTTCCTGATTAATGTGCTGTACCCTTACCCTAAGCTCCGTTTCGCTAATGGTCATCGCTTTTAAGGTCTCCACGATATAGTCTGAGAAGTTGCGGAAGAACTGTTTTCGTATCGCTTTTATTTCGGCTTCGGTCTTTTCGGGAAACGAGTTCCTCAGATTGTCCAGCACCACCTTTTTTCTATAACCGATGATATAATAATTCAGAAAAAAGATGATATCCGAAAATACATAAAGCACTCGAAGAGGGAGTCTTGATATCAGTCGTAGAAGTATTAGGATAAGTTTCATTTCGGTGCAAAAGTAAAAATAATATCATCGGTTAAAAACTTTCTTTAGGGTGATTTCTTTATATTTGGCGCAAATTTTAATGAGATGAGTATAAATATTCTTAAAACCTCAGTTACTGCTTTCCTCCTTTTTGCAGGGGCTTCTTTCTCTTTTGCACAGATTAAAGACGGGGCTAAAGACCCATCCACTTCTCAGAAACAGCAGAAATTCGATAAGCCTTACAATCCTAATGAAAATGCTAAGCAGAAAATCGCAACGCTGGTAAAGAAAGCCAAAACCGAAAACAAGAATATCCTGATGCAGGGTGGTGGCAATTGGTGCATCTGGTGCCTGAGGTTTCATCAATACATACAAAACAATCCCGAGCTGAAAAAACTGGTAGATGAAAACTACCTTTACTATCATTTGAACTATTCTCGCGAGAATAAAAATGCTGATATCTTTACTTCCTACGGCAATCCTCAGGATAAATACGGCTTCCCTGTTTTCATTATTTTAGATAAAAACGGCAAGCTAATCCACATTCAAGACAGCTCCGTACTTGAGGATGGTGCCAATAGCTACGATTTCGAGAAGGTAAAAGACTTTCTTTTGCAGTATGCTATAGGCAGTACGCGGTAGGCAATACTACCGCTTTTTCCCCATATAATTGAGCATAAGCTCTCCCCTTAGGTGGTTTTACTAAACTGAGAAAACATCGTAGCCGGTGAGGTACCTACTCGCATGGGGAGTACTTACACCGTAGCTGGCGAGGTATTTTTTTCTACAAAAGTCAGATAAGCTGTGCAGAGTTTCGGAGCGGTACAATTGCTTGTCCGAGACCAAAAACACTTCAGTGGAGAATTTTAAACCTTATTTTGAGTACTAAGAGCCTCATCAGCTATGATGCTTATTATTTTTCTGTAATTTTGCAGGGTTTTTATTCCAAATAGAAGGAATAAAGATTTTTTATGAGTCAGGAAAGAGAGATAGATATCAGGAAAGAGATTTTTGTGAAGAATGCACATCTTAACAACTTAAAGAATATAGATGTGAGGATTCCGAAGAATAAATTGGTCGTTATTACGGGCGTTTCGGGGAGTGGCAAGTCTTCATTGGCATTTGATACGGTTTATGCTGAGGGGCAGAGGCGCTATGTGGAGAGCCTTAGCTCCTACGCTCGGCAGTTTCTCGGGAAGCTGGAAAAGCCGAAGGTAGATGATATTAAGGGATTGGCTCCGTCTATCGCCATTCAGCAGAAGGTAATTTCCTCCAATCCGCGTTCTACGGTGGGTACTTCTACTGAGGTGTATGATTACCTCAAGCTCCTCTTTGCGAGGATTGGCAGAACCTACTCGCCAATTTCTGGGGAGGAAGTGAAGAAGGACAGCGTAAGCGATGTGATAGACTTCATAAAAGCCTCTCCTAAAAACACTTCTTTTCTTCTCCGCAGCCCTTTGGAGTATAGTGTTGATGGCTTTAAAGAGATGCTCAACACGCTGAAAATATCGGGCTTCACCCGCTTGGAGGTTAGCGGTAATATCGCTGGGATAGAAGATTTGGAGAGCTTTGGATTTATCCCAGAGGAGGGGATGGATATTCAGCTCGTCATCGATAGATTTACTTATGAGGAGGATGAGAGCTTCCTGCAAAGGCTTGCCGATTCGGTGCAGATGGCATTTTACGAAGGTAGGGGCTCCTGTTCATTAAAAAATACCGAGAGTGGAAGCATAAAAGAGTTTTCAAACAAGTTTGAAGCAGATGGTATCAGTTTCTTAGAGCCTAATGTGCATTTTTTCAGCTTTAATAATCCTTACGGCGCTTGCCCTACCTGCGAGGGATACGGGAAAATCATCGGTATAGATGAAGATTTGGTGGTTCCCAACAAGATGCTTTCGGTCTTTGAAGATGCCGTAGCCCCTTGGAAAGGCGAGACAATGAGCGAGTGGAAGCGCGAGTTCATTAAGCAAGCAGCGGATTTCCCTATTCATAAGCCGTATTACCAACTAACGAAGGAGCAAAAGCACCTCCTCTGGAGAGGCAATGGCGAGAGGCGATTCCCCTGCATAGACAACCTCTTCCGAATGCTCGAAGAGAATCTTTACAAGATACAGTACCGAGTAATGCTCGCAAGATACAGAGGAAAAACCCTCTGCCAAGACTGTGGGGGGCTCAGACTGAGAAAAGAAACCGAATGGGTAAAAATTGACGGGCGAAATATACAATCGCTCATAGACCTCCCCCTTGATGAGCTCCTCCCGCTTATTAAGAACCTTAAACTTACCCCATACGAGGAGAGCGTAGCCAAGAGATTGATATACGAAATCACCTCTCGCCTTGAGTTTCTCAATAGAGTAGGGCTCGGATACCTTAGCCTCAACCGAAATTCCAATACCCTTTCGGGCGGAGAGAGCCAGAGGATAAATCTCGCAACGAGTTTGGGGAGCTCGCTCGTGGGTTCCATCTACATTCTCGATGAGCCGTCCATCGGACTGCACTCCCGAGATACCGAAAACCTCATCGGCGTCCTCAAGCAGCTCAGAGATTTGGGAAACACAGTCATTGTCGTAGAGCACGATGAAGATGTAATGAAAGCTGCCGACTACATTATAGACATCGGTCCAGAGGCAGGATATTTGGGTGGAGAATTGGTCTTCGCAGGTGCGTTTGAGGAATTGAAAACGGCAGATACCCTCACCGCAAATTACCTCACAGGAAAGCTACAAATAAAAACTCCAGAGCTAAGGCGTGCTCCAAAAAACTTTATACAAATACGAGGCGCAAGGCAGAACAACCTTAAAAACATCAGTGTAGATATACCGCTCGAGTGCTTGGTGGTAGTCTCTGGGGTGTCGGGCTCTGGGAAATCTACCCTGATGAAAGAAGTCCTAGTAAATGATATACAGATACAGCTCGGGATGGGAGGAAAAAAAGGCGATTACGATAGTGTGGACTTCCCGAAATCCTTAGTTCAGCACATCGAGCTTATAGACCAGAACCCCATCGGGAAGTCCTCCCGCTCCAATCCTGTAACCTACTTAAAGGCATACGATGAGATAAGGGAGCTCTTCTCTCGGCAGAAACTGGCAAAACATCTCAAGCTGCAGCCCAAGCACTTCTCCTTTAATGTAGATGGCGGAAGGTGTAATGAATGCAAAGGCGAAGGCGTAACCACTGTATCTATGCAGTTTATGGCAGATATAGAGCTGGTATGCGAAACTTGCCATGGAAGTAGATTCAAAAGCGAGATACTGGAAGTGAAATTTGATGAGAAAAATATTGCCGACATCCTCCATATGACGATAGATGAAGCGATAGATTTCTTTGAGAAAAACAGAGAGGCTAAAATCGTATCTAAGCTCAGACCTTTGCAAGATGTAGGTCTCGGATACTTACAGCTCGGGCAAAGCTCCTCTACGCTCTCTGGTGGTGAGGCACAGCGGATGAAGCTCGCTTCTTTTCTTGTAAAAGGAAGTGCAACTGAAAAGACCCTCTTTGTCTTTGATGAACCTTCCACAGGGCTACACTTCCATGATATTAATAAGTTGATGAAATCCCTACAATCCCTTATAGAGCTCGGGCATTCGGTACTCGTCATCGAGCACCAGCCCGATATTATTAAGTCCGCCGATTGGGTGATAGACATCGGGCCTGAGGCAGGAAAAAATGGTGGAGAAATCATCTTCTGTGGCACTCCTGAGGACTTGGCGACTTGCAGCCTCTCCCACACCGCGAAATATATAGCCGATAAATTATTAGTTTTAAGTAGTAAACTATAAATCTGTAGCAGGTATAAAGTACAGGCTTTGCTTTATTAGTTTTATGGGGATTTTAAATTTTTCTCCAGAGAGGTAGATACCGCTGTCGTCTACGGCTATTCCTTCTATTTGACCTACGGTAAGCACTCCTCCAAGGGTATATTTTTCATTTTTCCCTTGGAAGAAGAGTCCATCAGAGTTTTCTTCAAAGATGTAAAGAAAGGCTCGCAGACTTTTGGTATAGCCTACGATATAGAGTCTTCCATTGTAGTAAGCAGCATCGGTTGCTACAAAACCGATAGGAAAGCTCTCCAATTTTTCTGCAGCTTGCTTTTCAGTATTGTTGGGATCTATGGTATAGTGGGTGGTGTTTTTGGATTTCCATTCTTTAGTAAAGATGTGCAGTTTCCCTTTATGGTAGATGATGGATTCGGCATCAAAGTCGGTATTCCTGTTATTGAGGGAAAAGTCTTCTTGCTCGGGGTAGTAAAAAGGGAGTTTTACTATAGGGGACTGCAGGGAATCGCCTTCCATCTTTATTTTGTAGATAGTGAGGTCCTGTCTTGTCCCTAAATTATTCCCAAAATCCGCCATATAGATGTGTTGTCCATCATTGGTTATTGCTTCGCAGTCTTTATTTACAATGTCTGGATGGTAGACTTTGAGTATTTTTCCTGTTTTTGGGGAGATTTTAAACAGCTCTGAGCTATTCCCACTGTCATTAAAGCTAAACAGCTCTCCATTGAAGAAATCAAGCCCTGATGTTTCTTCTAATGAATCGGGCAAGTGGGTTACAAAGTAGTTTTTTAAAGGGAATTTTTTCTCGGATTGTGCAGAAAGTAGAGCCGAAATTACAAACAGAATAATAGATATGATATTTTTCATCGGTTTTAGGATTAAGTCTGCAAAGATAGGCGCATTTGGGTGGAAATCCTTATCTTGCCGGCTGTAAAAAATTAAAATAATCGTTAATGAAAAAACTAATCTTGGTCGCTTCGGCTTTATGTTTTGGAGGATTGCAGGCGCAGAAGTCTCCGCACTATTATCAGCAGCACGCAAAGTATAAGATGGATATAGAGGTAGATGCAGAGAACTATACCTACACGGGGAAGCAGACGATTCAGTACACAAATAACTCCCCAGATGAGCTCTCTGTGGTTTATTTCCATCTGTATTGGAATGCTTTTAAGCCAGGCTCGATGATGGACGAAAGGGTGAAAAACCAAGGAAAGAACGCCGATAAGAGATTGCAGGCAAATGGAGTGTCTAGGCTTTCCCTTATCCCAAAGGAGCAGGAAGGGAGGCAGAATATTCATTGGATAAAGCAGAACGGCACACCGCTTCGCTTTGAAGTGCAGGAGACGGTGATGAAAGTCTATCTCGATAAACCGATAAAGCCCAACACTACCACCTCGCTGAGTATGGAGTGGGAGGCTAATATCCCAATGCAAATCCGCCGCAGTGGGAGGAATAATTCCGAAGGTATTGATATGACGATGACGCAGTGGTACCCCAAAATCGCTGAATATGATTATGACGGCTGGGCAGCGTTTGACTATATCGGTAGGGAGTTTCATTCGCCGTTTGCGGATTTTGATGTGAGCATCAGAATAAATAAAGACTATGTGATAGGCGCAGGTGGAGTACTCATTAATCCTAATGAAGTAAAGGGCTATTCTCCTACGGCTGAAATCAAGACTGATACATCGGGCAAGGCGGTATGGCGGTGGTCGGCAAAGAATATCCTCGATTTTGCTTGGTCAGCAGATAGAGACTACACCGTAGAGCAGTTCGATGTATTGGACGGACCTAAAATCTACTATGTCTATCAGAAATCAGACAAAACGAAATATTGGGAGGAATCCAAACCTTATATCCAACGCTATTTCCAGATTATGAACAACACCTTCGGCAGGTATGCTTACCCAAGCTATGCCTTTATACAAGGGGGAGATGGCGGTATGGAGTACGGTATGTGTACAATGATGCTCGGTGAAGCGCGTAGCTTGGAGGGGCTCGTAGGGCTAATGGCACACGAGGGCGCACATTCTTGGTATCAGCAGATGGTGGCAACCAATGAGGCGATGCGCCCGTGGCTAGACGAAGGCTTTACCAGCTACGCGGAGACCTATACAATGTATAACCTCTTCCCACCGAAAGAGCCTCAGCCCAATCCTTTCTCATCTACCCTAAATTCTTATATCCAATTTACCAAAACGGGGCAGGAAGCGCCAGCATCTTGGCTCGGCGATCATCACGACAGTGGCTCGGCATACAGCTACGCATCGTATGTGAAGGGCGAGCTCTACCTCGTGCAGCTCGGCTATATTATGGGTGAGAAAAACCTGTCTGCCGTGCTGAAAAATTATTTTAATGAATGGAGCCTGAAGCACCCAACCGATAGAGATTTCTTGCACATAGCCCAGAAAACCTCTTCTATGGACTTAAAATGGTTCCACCACTACTGGATTAATACCACCAAAACGATAGATTATGCCATTAAGAATGTAAGTTATTCAAATGAGGGCACCACCATAACCCTCGAGAATAAAGGCGGGATTCCTATGCCGATAGATTTTAGTGTATTGACTAAAGATAAAAAGATACTCAACTACCACATCCCCACCAACCTTACCCGCACTTGGAAAACCAGCGATATCTATGGCAACCATACGAGCTTGGACTATTGGGCTTGGACGAATAAGGAGTACACTTTTACTCTCCCGCTAAAAAAGTCTGAAATCTCCGTGCTCGGTATTGATTTCTCCCAAAGAATGGCCGATGTAACCCCAGAAAACAATTTCTTAGAACTGAAATAGCTCTATTGAGTTACCTTTTTTTACACTTGCACCTCCTTTTAGGAGGTGTTTTTTTTTGTGGAGGGGGCAGAGTATAGCAGTTAGGTTTACGGATTATAGTAGCAAAGCTAATAATGGATTTCTGATGGAAATTTTCGCCCATAATATATAGATTTTTATTGAAATACCAAGAATATTAGCAGATGACATTTGTCTTGTCATAAAACTTGCTTTGTTATTATAAATAGGCTTACCTTAGTGGCACGAAAAAGATTATTAATTATTAACTATTTAAATTTTTTAAAGATTATGAAAAAGTTTTATTCAATTTTGTCAGTGTTTGCTATTGGTGCAATGATGAGTGCTCAACAAATGTCTCCTTTTGCAGGAGCAGATTTTGAAGACTGGTCTGCTTTTACAGGAGGGCTTAACAAGTATGGTGTAAAACATGCTGAGCAAGGAGTAGGTAGAGGTGTAGATGGTTCTGCTTCCCTACATATTAATAACTCTGATGGTAAGAAAAATGATTATGTATTTACTGCGAATGCACCGAAAGGGCTTCCTACTAAGGGAGAAGCGATTAGTTTTCAAATAAAAGGTACTTCAAATAAGTCTTTGTCCATAATGGTACATCATGGTGGTGGTAATTCTATCTTCAATCTTGAAAGTTTAATAGATGGTTCTAAAGATGAAGTGGAAATTGAAGCATCTTCAAAAAATGGATATACAGGTACGATTGATACCCAAGGAAAATGGGTGAAAGTTAAACTTAATCTCTCTGGTATTACTGATTTGAATACGGCAGAAGGGACTCAGTTCTTTATTGTTAAATTAGGTAAGGCAGGTACTTTTGATTTAGACTTAGACAACTTCGTCCTCCATAGTACTGAGCTTAGTACAGCAGAGCATAGCTATGCAAAAGTTGATTTTATTAAGAACACAATCGTAAGAGATAACCTATTCTTCTCTACAGATTCAGAGGTGAAAATCTTTAATACTGCTGGTCAATTGGTAAAAACAGCAAAAGTAGCTAAGGACGGTGCGCTTAATCTATCTTCTCTACCAAAAGGTGTTTATATTGTAGCAGGAGTAGTAAATGGTAAATCTGTTTCTCAGAAAATCGTTAAGGAGTAAGTTTGATATTTCATATTTTTAGATTGTTTTGAAACTCGCTATCGGCTTATTAGGAAGCCGATAGCTTTTTTTAGTACTTATCTTTCCATTTTTTGGTGAGTTCATCTTTTATTTTCTTCTCGGTAGAGTTATTTCCTGGCTCGTAGAACCGAGTTCCAGAAATCTCTTCGGGGAGGAACTCCTGCTCGGTAAAGTTACCGTCATAGCTATGTGCATATTTATAATCCTTGCCATAGTTTAGGTCTTTCATCAGTTTGGTTGGTGCGTTTCTCAGGTGTAGGGGTACGGGGAGGTCTCCTGTTTTCTTCACAAAGGCAAGGGCTTCGTTGATCGCCTTATAGGTAGAGTTGCTCTTAGGTGAAACTGCCAAATACACCGCTGTTTCACTCAAAATAATCCGCGCTTCGGGGTTGCCAATAACATTTATCGCCTGGAAACAGTTGTTTGCCATTATCAGCGCATTAGGATTTGCCAGCCCTATATCCTCAGATGCGAGTATCAGCATTCGCCTTGCGATAAACTTGATGTCCTCACCACCGCTGAGCATTCTCGCGAGCCAATACACCGCTGCATTTGGGTCGCTCCCTCGTATAGACTTTATAAAAGCAGAGATAATATCATAGTGCTGCTCACCATTTTTATCATAAACCGCCATTGTTTCTTGGAGTACGCTCAAAATATCCTCAGTTTTAATCTCCCGTTTGTGGCTGTTTTTGTACTGATTTAAAACCAATTCAATAGAATTGATAAGCTTGCGCGCATCTCCCCCAGAATACTGAATAAACGGCTGTTTATCTACGAGATTAAAGTCCGTTTGGTTGATTTCATTGAATTTTGATAAAGCAATACCTGCCACTTCTTCAAGTTTCTCATAGCTCAGGGCTTTTAGGATATAAACCTGAGAGCGGGAGAGCAGTGCAGAGACCACTTCAAAGCTCGGGTTTTCAGTGGTGGCACCAATGAGAATGAGCCACCCCTTTTCCACAGCGTGGAGCAGGGAATCTTGCTGAGATTTATTAAATCTGTGTATCTCGTCTATGAATAAAATAGGCGATTTCCCAGAAAAGAGGTTCTGTTTTTTTGCTTGCTCTATGACTTCCCTTACTTCCTTCACACCACTGGATACCGCCGAGAGGTTAAAAAACTTCCGCCCAGATTTTTCAGCGATAATTTCAGACAGCGTAGTCTTCCCCGTACCGGGAGGCCCCCAAAAGATAAGCGAGTTCAGTGTATTGTTCTCAATCATCTTTCGGATGGGTGCGTTTTCTCCTGTCAGGTGCTCTTGTCCGAGTACATCATCGAGGTTTTTGGGGCGTAAAATCTCAGCTAATGGGGTATTCATTTCGTCGGTTTAATGACTGCAAAAGTAAAGCATTTGCGCCAATATGTCATTAAATTAATTACCTTTGCGCGGCTATGAAAAAGGTTTTAAATCATATCATTCTCTTTCCTTTTCTCTTGCTGATTAAGGTATATCAGTGGGGGATTTCTCCTCTTCTGGGGCGTAACTGCCGTTATCAGCCCACCTGCTCGCACTATATGGCGGAGGCGCTTCGTACGCACGGGCTCTTCCGTGGGCTTTCTCTCGGGATTAATAGAATACTGAGGTGCCACCCTTGGGGAGGCAGTGGCTACGACCCCGTTCCGAAGAAAAAGCAGGCTACAAGCCGTAAGCAATAGACTATATGCAAGAATCACCTCAAATTCTGGTTTAAAGCGATTTTTTTTGATGAAGCTCTGAATGAATCTCCTTAAATTTAATATTCATTAGTCAAATTCTGACTATAATTTCATTAAAACACCCCTCCATTTATCAAATCATCAAAATTGGATTCTAAAATTACCGTACCGATGAGCTCTTCTGGACTGCCTGACTGGAGAGATTGGTCGGTGATGTACCAAATTTTATCGGTGAAGAACTTCGCGAGCCGCCAGTCGTGAGACGAAAAGAGGATGAGCTTGTGATATTCCTTTGCGAGCCTCCTTAGGAGCTTGAGGAGGGCGATTTTATTCTGCTCGTCAAGGTGAGTGGTGGGCTCGTCTAAGAGGATAACGGGGGAGTTTTGCACGATTGCCCTGCCGATAAACGCTTTTTGTAGATTGCCATCCGAGAGGTTTTGCAGCGGGCAGTACTTATACTCATCCAAACCGAGCAGGTGGATGGCTTTTGAGACCTCCGCCCTGTCCTCCTCGCTCAGCCTGATGTAGTAGGGATAATGGATGAACTTGCCGAGCGCAATAAGGTCGGTAGTGGTGTAAAATGCAGGGATTTCGTACTTGGAAAAGACCACCGCGATGTATTCCGCTACTTCCTGTGCCGAAAGCTCGGAGGTATCTCTGCCATCAATTGAAATTTTTCCGCTAAGGAGGGGGAGCTGGCTTAGAATCGTCTTGATGAGGGTGGTTTTCCCAGTGCCGTTATCGCCCATCATCAGGCAGACCTCGCCAAGCTCTAAGTCGGCATTGATGTTCCTAATGAGTGGCTGCCCATAGCCTACTTCTGCATTTTCCAAACTGAGAAATCCCATAGCTTAAACCTGTTCTTTATAGTTTTTTTCTACCACTCTGCGCTGCTCCTTCACTACATCGTAGATGAGGCTGAGGAGGTTCTGCACATTCTCTACTTCGGCGAGGTGTATTTCTTGTGCCTCTGCCTCATCGGGAGCTATTTCCCTTGCTCTCTGCTCTGCGAGGAGGGGAGTGAGCTTATCCTTAGGCTTTATTTTCCCTTGCTCGGGGTATTCTGCCTCTCCGAAGAAGGATAAAACCTTCTGAAACTCGAGTTCTATTTTGAGTTTCCAGTTGGTGATGTCTATTTCTTTGGTAACATCTTTATTCATCTTTGCATATTGAGACAAGGAGGCGATGTATGCGGTACTCAGGTGCGAGGTAGTTACAAATTGGTGGAGGGCTTCCATCTTGCTCTGTTGGTTTTTCGGGTCCGAGAGCATTCGCTGGAAGTTGGCAGAGAGATTGGCAAGGGCTATCATCGCGTCTTTCCTCTCCAGCCTGAATCTTTCATCATCAAATACGAGGGTTTCCAGCGCGCTCATCACTACATCAAAGTAGTTTTTGTTGTAGCGCACGGATTTCTTCATCAGGTCTGCATTCTGGGTATGCTCCCAAACGGGCAGTACGAGGTAGGAGACGAGAAATGAGATAACGCCACCTATAAAGGTATCAAACAGCCTGTCCTTAAAGATGACATCTACATTGCCGGGGTTCACGAAATTAAAGGTGAGGAAGATATAGACAGTCATAAAGAAAACCGCCGTAAAATACTTGCTCCTAAGGAAGGTAAAGCAGATAATCATACTGGAAAGCAGCCACGCTAAAAGCACATTATGGTCATCTACAAAGTACAATAAGCCGTAGGAGAACACGCCACCCGCAATAGTCCCGTATAACCTCAGGAGGTTCCTGCTTTTGGTGATAGAGAATGAAGGTTTCAGAATCGCCAGAATGGTGATGAGTATCCAGTACGAATGCCCAAGGCTAAGCACATCTACAAACGAGAAAGCATAGCCTATCAGCAGTGCTAAGGTAAGCCTGATCGCGTGGCGAAAGTGTTGCGAATCTATTGATATATTATTTTTGAGCACTTTGTAGCTGAGCTTTTCTTCCTTTGGGATAAACTTCCCGTAATCCAAGCCAGAAGAAAGGCTCTTCGCGAGCTTCTCGTCTTGGTAGAAGAAGTTGTAAATCCCTTTTATATCCTTGGTTATATCATTTACCCTAATGAGAATATGCCTCAGCACGATGAAGTTTTTGTGGCTCCCGGCTTTTAGTTCGCGCTCTCGCATTGCGAAGTATTCTTTATAGAGCTCGGCGTGTTTTTCATCCAAGTTGTGGAGGAGGCTCACCTTATTTCCCCCTTGGAGCGCGATGCCGATATTGGTCATCTCTTGGCAGAGGAGGAGGAGGAAGTCGTGTATCTTTGGGAGAAAGCCCGTCTCCCCAAAATCCTTCTGCATCGTTTCATAATCGCTCTCGGAAGTCATTAGCTTCTCGTGAAGCTCGAAAGAATTGAGGAGCATCAGCATCAAGAGGCGGCTGGTGGTGGTAGATTCATTCACCAGCGTTCGGGTTTTAAAAACCGTCTCTCGAGTGCCTTCCTGCAGCTCCTTAATCTGTATCTGCTTATTGATGAGCAGCCCATTAATCTTGGAAAAATTAGGATTTGGGAGGTATAATCTCGCTCGGATGCTGAGGAAATTTGCAAGCTCTATATAATTCTCACCAATCATCTGAGAGGCGAGCTTGTAGGGCTGAATTTTAGACACCACCAAAAAGATGAAAACAAACCAAAGCGAGCCTGCAAGGAAGATGAGAAGGTTCTTCCACAATGGTCCTTGTGCCAAGTGCGGGTCTATAAATATCGCCATTACGATGAGGGCGATGGAGCCTACCGACATCAGCCGCTGACCATAAACGCCGATTAAGGTGAAGAACATTCCCAATACAAAAATAAGCAGGAAGACCAGCGGCACTATCTCCTTTACCAAACCCGAGAGTAAGGCGACAAAGAAAAAACTCACCACTGCGAAGAGCTGCGAATTTCTCCTCCTAATGAAAGGCCCAGGCAAGTCCGTAAGCCCCACAAAGCTCGTTGCCAATGGGAAGAGGAAATACTCCTTCAGCACGCCGAAGTAGGCAAGGACGATTGCTGGGACTACACACGCAAGCGTAATCCTCACCCCAGCATACACATACTGCCCCGTAGCAAATTTCTGTAACTCTGTCTTGTAATACATCTCATAGAAAATTTCTGCGCCCCAATCTCTCCCCGCCTACTTAAAAGCCTGCCACCTCGGCACCGTTACTAAGAGCACTAACGAAAAGTAGAGGAAGAGGATAAAGACATCAAAATATAAAAACGAGGATAAAAAATAGCTGTTGAGCAAAAAATGCACAGCCACCGCTAATGGAAAAAGAAAAACGCCCAGCTTTCGGTACAGATAAATAAGCACCAGCGAGACTACCCAAAGAATATCCACTGCAAAAATAAGGTAGAAATACCCGCTCGGGATATTGACCTCCCTACGCTGGACAAACTCTACCCCATCGAGGTTAAAAACCACAGTAGAGACCACAAAAGTGAAGACCAATGCCAGTATAAAGCCAGTAGATTTCTTCGTTTCCATTTGGTGAAGCATTTAAAAATCGAACAAAAATACCAACTTCCATAAGATTGACAAAGAATAGGGGCTGTTTCCAATCATATTTTACCTATCTTTGGGTAGATTAAATATTTTTATCCAATTATTAATTAAGAATTTCAAGAAATAGCAATTTAAGGATATGGTTCGTATTATTCAAGGAGATATTACTAAAATAGAGGTAGATGCTATTGTAAATGCTGCCAATATCTCTCTAATTGGGGGAGGGGGAGTAGATGGAGCTATCCACAAAGTAGGAGGGCAGGAAATCCTTGAGGAATGTAAAAAAAATCCGCAATAGGCAAGGAGGCTGTAAAGTAGGAGAAGCAGTGATAACAATCTCTGGAAAGCTTCCTGCAAAATTTGTGATTCATACCGTAGGATCTGTTTGGAATAATGGAAAGGATAATGAGGCACAATTGCTGTATTCTGCGTATTTAAATTGTCTGAATCTCGCTATAGAGAATGATGTTAGAACAATTGCTTTCCCAAATATCAGTACAGGAGTTTATAAATTCCCAAAAGAGCAGGCAGCAAGGATAGCCATTAAAGCAGTAAATGATTTTTAGAGCCCAACAATAGTCTGAAAGAAATTTTCTTCGTCTGCTATGATTCTGAGAACTATTCTATTTACTCTCATCTTTTAAATACAGAATAGGAAACTAAGGTAGGGCTTATTCCTCTTTTGAGGGGAAAAGAGATTGATTATCCTCGACGGTAGTGGTAGATTAGGGTAATCAGACCCAGCAGTAGTATAGGGAGGAGGAGGTTGAGCCATTGCCAGTAGGTTTTTTCATCATAGATGCGTTGCCTGTCGAGCAGTCGGGCTTCGATATTCCTGTTCCGAAGGGCGATGAGGTTGCTATCGTCAAGGAGGTAGTCAAGGGCATTTCTCAGGAACTGTTCGTTGCCGTAGTACTGGTCATTCATTATATCGTAGCCGAGTGGCATTGGTTGGTCTTTTATCACTTTATTTCGCCCTACATCTCCGTCGGAGATTAGAATCATTTTATTTTCTGAGCTTGTAGAGGCTTTGAAGTTGGGGAAAGATTTTCGCTCGCTTCGGGTAGCGTAGGCGGAGGGGAATTTCCCTTTTAATGAAACGGCGAAGATTTTCGGTGGGGTGGGGCGCTCCATCTGTCCGAGGGAGTCGGTGCGGATGATTTCATTGAGCGAGATAAGGTTGGGAACGGTTTTGAGGAGGGTTCTGTCGCTGGATTCAAAGAGGATTTCTTTTTTTATTCCTGCTCTTTGGAGGGTGTCTATGGCTGTGGGGAGCTCGAATTTCACGGGGTTGATGTTTCGGGTAATGGCACTGCTCCCTTCCGCTATTCCGAGAGGGAAATACGGCCAAAGGAAGGAGGAGTATTGTGGGTTGCCAGCGATCTGCCCTGTTTGTAGCCTTAGCAGTGCGGATTTCTTTAAGTCTTTTACCAAAGCGGAGTTGATGCGCACCCCGTAGTTAAAGAAAAAGTCGGTCATATTAAGGTCTATCGGGTATGCCATTATCTCTTTGGATTGGAAGAGGGTGTCCATCTCGGCATTCACAGCGTCTATCATCCAGAGGGTTTTCCCGCCGTTCATAATGTATTGGTCGAGGATAACTTTCTCACCATCGGTAAAGGGTTTTCGAGGTTTTGCAATGACTAATGCCTCTACTTTTTTGAGCGTAGGGAGGTCGTCTAAGGTGAGTTCTTTTTGATTCTTGGGGATGATGGGGCCAGCGTTATA
>ERZ772827.756-NODE-756-length-17299-cov-3.037462_pt1 | contig 17299 bp, 9 predicted proteins | sample MGYA00580850_ERZ772827 | MGnify/ENA primary metagenome ERZ772827 (study PRJEB29015, sample SAMEA2737950) | human oral metagenome | biome: human oral; feature: human-associated habitat; material: dental | place: China | collected 2145 ...
TGGGCGAACGCGCTTTACGAAGTAGCCTGGGTCCCCGAGACCTTCTCGGACGAAACGGTCTCGGGGCACCCAGAAATCAGGGTCCTCGACACGACCGAGGCATCCCAGCAGGTCGCGCAAAGACTGAAAGACGGACATGTGACAAACGACGCTGTACACCTCATCCTCGTGACCAACAGCGGAGCGGAGGGCGGACCTGAGGGAGCGGCACGTCAGCTTGTCGAAGCCGTAGCGGCCATGGTCGCGGACAAGACGACCCAGAATCTCGTCACAATCGTGACACTGGGAGACCACGACGACGCTGCAGCCCGCACCGCACGGGCGCTGGTTCGCTGCGCGAAACTGGAGGTACCCGGTCTTCCCCTTCGCACCATCTCCGCTCCCACACCATCAGATGCACTTGACACTGCGCTCGCCCGAGCATGGAGTGGAGATTCACTACGACTGACCGGTGACGGACCGCTCATGGCGACGTGCGTCCGGGTTCCGCCCCCGCAGACGGTAGATGGACGGATCACCCGTCCCGACGGTGCGTACCTTGTCACGGGAGGTATGGGCGGACTCGGTCTCCGGGTGGCTGAAGCCCTGCACCACGAGGGCGCCGGGTGCGTGATTCTCAACGGGAGAAGTCGTCCCGAGCAAGGGATGAGCACGGACTTTGACGATTTCCTCGCCGACGACCGAGTTGAGATCGTTCTCGGTGACATCGCTGACGAGGATACAGCGAGCAGGTGCCGGACCGTCGCCAACGAACGCCAACTCGCATTGCGAGGCGTCATCCATGCCGCAGGTGTAGTCGCTGATCAGACCCTCGCGACGCTGGACATCGCGGCGGTCGACCAGATGTGGCGTCCCAAGGTGGTTGGGGCCCGCCGGATCGACGAGGTCACCGTGAACGACCCACTCGACTTCTTCGTGGTGTTCTCCACTGCTGGAACGGTCCTGGGGTCACCGGGTCAGGCCGGGTATGCGACGGCCAACGCCGCTATGGAGGGAGTGATCTCCGATCGTCGCGGCCGACGTTTACCTGGCACAATCGTTCAGTGGGGCCGGTGGGGCGAAGTGGGGCTCGCAGCCGGTGCACGCGACCGGATGATGGATCCCATCCCCCCCGACAAAGGTCTGGCCATCCTCCGTCGGCTCGTGGCCGCCGATCGCCCGGAGACCGTGGCCGCCCGACTCAATGAACCGGTGCTACTGGCCAATTTCCCCCAGATCATGACCAACCCGTTCTACAAGGCGCTCATCATCGGTGGTGAGACCCACGACACGATCAGCCCGGAGGTGCTGCGCGCCATGCCCCGCGCCAAAGCACTCACCGAGATCCACAACGGCGTCACCCGCGTGGTCGCACAACTCATGGGCTACGAGGACTCCGAGATACCACGGGACCGTCCACTCACCACTCTGGGGATCGATTCGCTCCTCGTGTTGCGCATCATCCAAGGCATCAAACGCATTTTCAACGTAAAACTAGGCGTCGCTTCTCTCCTCCAAGGTGCCACCACGGCCGATCTTACGCAGCAAATCGTTGAAGAGATCCTCCTCGATGCATCACCCACGAAGAAGCCTCCGACCCTCGGGGTCGAGATCGCCGAAGTGCGCGCGAAGAACCGGGCCGCACGTTTGAACCGTTTGAGGAGGCGGAACGACCGTGACCAGTAGCCACAGCCACGCCGCACGCTATCTCGCGTTCCAGCCGCGGCCTCACGCAGCGTGGAGGCTGTACTGTTTTCCCTACGCGGGGGGAAGCGCCGCCGCGTATCGCACCTGGGCCTTCCGAGCTCCCTCCGGCGTAGAGGTGGTCTCATGTCAGATGCCAGGCCGCCATGACCGGTACCGCGAGGCCCACCCCTCGTGCATGGAGCGTTTAGTAGAAACACTCACAAGGGATTTCCTCGACGAGCACGACGACCGACCGTTCGTGTTCTTCGGTCATTCGCTCGGGGCATTGGTAGCCTTTCTCGTTGCTCGCACCCTGGAGCATGAGTTCGGATTCGGGCCCCTGCGCCTGGGCCTGTCGGCGCGGTCGGCGCCTCAGCACCAGTCGACGACGAAACTCAGCAAGCTGCCATACGATGAGCTCCTCAGGGTGCTGACTGCTCTGGGAGGAATGCCAAAGGAGATCCTCGCACACGAGGAACTGTTAATGCTCCTGATGGAGCCCTTGGTCGAGGATCTGCGGCTTTCCGACGAGTATCAGTTCAAAGAACTATCCCCGCTCACGAAACCGATCCCCGAGGTGTTCTCGGGCTGCGCTGACCAAATGGTGCTCCCGGGAACATTGGAGATGTGGGCTTCCAATTTCACTCGTCCACTCCGGATACACCATTTCCGAGGCGGTCATTTCTTTCTCTGGGACGCCACAGAGCAAATTCTCAGCAAGCTGTGCGCCCCGGTGACGAATGGCACAGAATCATACACCGGAGGGATGTGAACCATGACTGATGAGTACGACGCAGCCAACTCTTGGATCGCAATAGTGGGCATGGCAGGCCGGTTCCCCGGCGCACCCGACCTAGACTCGTACTGGGACCTGCTTGTGGGAGGCCGGGACGCCTGCGTTGACTTAGATACCTCCGTTCTCGCGAAGTCAGGCGTACCACACGCGGTGATCTCGGACCCGCAGTACGTTAAACGCGCATTGAGACTCGACGGCGTTGACGAGTTTGACGACGGGCTCTTCGGATTCACACCCGCCGCGGCCACACTCATGGATCCCCAGCAGCGACTCTTCCTCCAGACCGTGCACCACGCGCTGGAGGACGCTGCCCTCGATCCATGGGCCGTCTCTGCCCGAACAGGCGTTTTCGCCGCCACAGGAACCAGCACCTACCTGTTGAACGCTCTGATGAGCGGCAGTCCGTACGACTCCATGGCCTATGGGGCGAACATGCAGGCCGTCTCGCTTGCCTTGAGCAATGACAAGGATTACATCGCCACACGGGTATCGCACACCTTGAACCTGACCGGCCCTGGCATCAGTATCCAAACGGCGTGCTCTAGCGCGCTCGTTGCGCTGCATCTGGCTTGTCAGTCACTTCTCGTGGGTGACTGTGACATCGCGGTCGCGGGTGGAGTCTCGGTGCGTGTTCCACAGGATGTCGGCTACTTCGCCGAGCCCGGGTCGATCATGTCTCCGACCGGCCGGTGTCGCCCGTTCGACGCGGCGGCCGATGGAACCATCTTCGGCAGCGGGGTCGGCGCAGTGATCCTCAAGCCGTACCTCGCTGCACTCACGGACGGGGACCCCATCCGTGCCATCATCCGCGGCAGCGCCATCAACAACGACGGCAATCTCAAGATGGGGTTTAGCGCACCGAGCGTGGAACAGCAGGCGCAGGTCGTCGCGGACGCTTTGGCGATCGCCGGAGTGGCCCCCTCCCAAGTGGGCTTTATCGAGGGGCACGGAACTGGGACCCCTATCGGTGACCCGGTGGAGGTGCAAGCGCTCACAGAATGGTTCACCGGCTCCATCACTACCCCCTGCTACCTCGGTTCCGTCAAGGGCAATGTCGGTCACCTCGAGGCGGCCGCCGGCATGGCCTCGCTCATCAAGACCGTCCTGGCCTTGGAGTACGGGATCATACCGGGGACATGCCACTACGATTCCCCCAACCCTGAGTTCCGACTGGACGGTACCCGGATCACAATCACGTCCGAGTCCACCGAGTGGGATACGCCGACCCGCATTGCGGGAGTGACCTCGCTCGGTGTCGGAGGCACGAACGTGCACGTTGTCCTTCAATCCACCACCCCTCCGAATCCAAAAGCCTCACATGACGGGATTACGACGCTGCGGTTGAGCGCCGCGAGCCCTGAGGCGCTCACACGCTCACGTCTCGCGCTCGCGAACCACTTGGCTGCGAAGCAGCCCTCACTCGCGGCAGTCGAGTCCACCCTTGTGCGCCGCAACCGCACGCACCTGTACCGCTGCACGGTCTCGGCTCGTACCGTGGAGGATGCGACGGCGCTGCTTCATGGGGGCACCGTCCAACAGCGGACTGCCCTCACCGAGAATGATTGCTACGACTTGGTTTTCCTGTACACCGGACAGGGTTCTCAGTTCCCGGGCATGGGGATACCGCTGGCCAAGGCCGAGCCCGACTTCGATGGCCCACTGCAGGAAGCGCTCACCAGCCTGAGCAAGGTATCAGACACCGATTTTGGGGCGTTGCTCACCGGCCGAAAGCGGGTCAACAGCACCGACCTTGCTCAGCCCCTGCTTTTTGCCGTCCAATACGCGTGGACGAAAGCTCTCGAAACCCGAGGCCTGACACCCAACGTGGTGTTGGGACACAGCATCGGTGAATTCGCGGCCGCTGTCGCCGCGGGGATAATGGATCTCGACACTGCTTCCTTCCTCGTCTGTGAGCGCGGGCGTCTCATGGCCGCTTGCCCCACCGGCACGATGATCTCGTTCCATGGGGTTGCTGAAATGGTCATCGACGCCGCCAGGACCGAGAACGTGGACGTGGCCGCGATCAACTCACCGATTGACGTCGTACTCGCAGGGAGCGACAGGAAACTTGAACGCATCACCAATTCTCTGTCGTCTGCCGGAATCACCGGACGCCGACTCATCACGAGCCATGCGTTCCACTCCGCCGCCATGGACCCAGTCGTCCCCCGGTTTACCGATCTCATGGCGACAACGACCCTGCGCGCTCCCCAGATCCCGATGGCCTCCAACATTACGGGAAGCTGGCTCACGGCCAGTGAGGCGGCGGACCCGCAACGCTGGGGAAACCACATTCGACGTACTGTGCAATTTGCTGACGACGTCGACCTCGTCCTGAGCAGAGGACCAGCAATTCTTGTCGAGGTGGGCCCCGGAAGATCGTTGATTTCTGCGGCGAGGTCGTCTGTGTCGTGGGACGAATCCCGTCACCACACGGTTCTGACACTCGGCCCCGAAAGTGCACCTCAGGACGGGATGAACTTGGCCCGCTGCCTCGGCGACCTGTGGGCCAGTGGCCTCCAGATCGACGACCCAACACGTGCCACAGCCCAAGCAGTCCACCTGCCCGGGTACCCCTTCGAGCGCACCAGGCACTGGGCAAAGGCGAATCACCGAGTCATTCCGGCAGCTGATTCCCTGAGTACATCCCCTGACGTGGCGAGTTCACGGCAGCAGGGCCCGCGTTCATTCGGCGTCACCGAACTGCTCATCGACCTCATTGAGCAAACGCTCGGGGTGACCGGCGTCACTGCCGAGGACGATTTCTATGCCCTGGGCGGCGACTCGGTGGTCGCCATTCGCTTGGCCGCCGAGATGACACAGCAGGGTTGGCCGCTCAACCCCGAAGATGTGCTGGAGGCAGAAAGCATCGGCGACCTCGCCGCCCGACTCGGTAAGGATCTCATCGATCCCGAGATGGACGAGAACGGCAACGTGATCGTCGATCTGGTCCCCACACAGCTCCGGCTCGTGCACGAGGGGGGACTGCCTTGGCACGCGTGGCGGATCCCGCTCCTACTGCAGAGCCGAACGAGACTCGACAGCAGCACCATCGAGCGAGCGTTCTCAATACTTCTTGAACGCCACGACATCTTACGCCTCACCATCGACGCAACCACACTACCCGTCTCGGGGCGTCTGGTTGCAGAGCGTCAGATGCCAATCACCTTCCACGGCACCGGAACGCTCGGCGATGCCGAGAGCATCCTCGGCAGTGCGATCACAAACGCGACCGAGGACGAACCACTCGTGCAGGTACACGTCTGGGACGATGGCGGATCCGGGACTCTGCTGGGGATCATCGTCCCACACGCGTTCGTCGACGCCACATCCCAGCACCTCATTGTCGATGAGCTCTCACGGCTCCTGGGGGGCTCCGACGACCTGCCTCCGACGTCGTCGACCTGGGCCGAGTGGACCCGCGTTGCCTCGCAGCTGTCTCGAAACCCGCTGGTGACACAGAACCAGCTGCCTGCGCCCGGGGTTCCCAAAGGGCCCGGGGCTCCCAAAGGTATGTCAAGGCGGCGGCGATACGAACGACTCACCTCGACGATGGAGCCAGCCCTCACCGCGGACCTACTGACAGCACAGCAAACGAACCGTGTGCCCTTGGAAACGATCCTCGCCGAAGCACTTGGCGAGGCCCTCGTTCATCGCCTACCCGGCTCGGTGCCCGTCTTCGAGATGGCAGGCACCATGCGCTCGGTCCGGCTGAAGGGTGTCGATCTGTCACGGTCGGTCGGGTGGTTCACCACCGTCTTCCCGGTGGCCTGGCTGAAGGAGCAGGGCATCGAGACCCCGCTGCATCAAGGCTTTGGGTACGACGCTGCACGACTCTCGCACGTTCGCCGCCCCGAGAGTTCCGGGCATGGCGGCATCCTGCTGTACTACCGGGCCATCCAGCCTCCTCCGGACGATGCACCGCTCCAAGTCATCCGTTCACATCGTTTGGAGGCCATCACCCAGCCGGGCCTTGGTCACGACATCCAGCTGGAAGTGACACGGGAAGGTGGCAAGCTCGAGATCGCTTGGTGGCGTGATGTCGAACAGGTCGGAAACGCAGACCTCGAAGAACTCGCGAACGATTTCATGGAAACGCTCCGCGCATGGTCGGCCAAGAGCGACGTACCGGACGACCTTCGAAACGCGCTCGCGCAAGAGCTCGGTCTGTGACCGGCTGACCCGGTCTCGGAGCACTGACGACGACAGAAGGAGGAAAACATGCCACGTAGCACCACCCCCTCGGGTGTGGACCGGATCGAGGATGCCTACCCTTTGGTGAGCTCACAGGCGAGCATGCTGTCGGAATGTCTCGCATCCGATGACCCGAGTCTCTATGTCGAACAGACAATCCTGCGCTTCACCGGACCACTTGATCAGGAACGCTTCCACAAAGCCTGGTCGCGGGTGACACAAGCGCTGCCACCGCTACGCACCGTGTTTGCCTGGCGCGGCGCCCAGCCCATGCAAGTGGTGCTCCGCTCGGTGGAGGACAACTGGACCGTGAAAGACCTCAGTGGGCTTACCGCCGAGCGACAGGATGACGAGATCCGGCGCCATGTCATCACGGATCGCTTGGCGGGATTCGACCTGCGGAAGGGACCGCTGTCCCGATACGCCCTCTTTACACTGGGGCCCGACACTCACGTCTTCGTGTGGACACATCACCACCTAATACTCGATGGGTGGAGCGTCGGGCTGCTGGTCTCACTCGTGGAGAGGGCCTACGCCGAAGGCACCGCGCCAGATCCTCAAGGGGCAGCCCATCACAAGTTCGTCGAGTGGCTCGCTGAACGCAACGATAAGGAAAGCCGTAACTTCTGGGCCACGCACCTCGAAGGTTACGTTCCCTCGCCACTCCCGGGCATTGAAACCGTACCTCAGAAAACACCTGCCGATGAGGACACCGACGCTTGGGTGCAGCACAGCATTCCCGACAATATCCTAGGGCGTTGGGAATGCAGGCTCGCAGCAGGGCGGATCACCCTGTCGACCCTGATCACCGCGGCGTGGGCCGTCACTGTTCAACGTCACGCGGGCTCGGAGGAAACAGTTGTCGGGCTGACGAGCGCCAGCCGCCCCCGCGAAATCCCGGAATCACTCCGGCACGTCGGCGTCTACGTTGATGTCGCCCCTCTGAGGTTGGCGCCTCCCGAGGGTATGACAGTTCGCGAGTGGTTGCCCCATGTGCAGCAGCTGTCCCGTAGGGTCATGTCGCACAACTTCTCGGGCGAACAAGTCCCGCCACACATGAAATCCGTCGATCTCCCACTGCTGCAGAACGCGGTGGTGCTTCAGAATTCCCTGCAGAACAAGCAGGCGTGGACGCGCTTTGCGGACCTGCAGATCAATGACGTTGACTTTTTCGTCCGCACCGGCGTACCGATCATGCTGATGGCCTTCATCCGCAACGGCTTGCAGATGCGCTGCATCTTCGACCCACATCGGGTGGAGGCTGAGACGGCCCGTGATTTTCTCGACCACTTCGTCGTGGTGCTCCAGGCGATGGCGGATACCCCCGACACCCCGGTGAATGAATTACCCATCCTCACGGACGCCGAACGCGCCCTAGTGGACGGGATAAACATCACGGGGGTGCCAGCCGGGAAGCCTGGCGTGCACCACCGCTTCGCCGAGTTGGCGCAGGAGGACCCTGCCCGTCTGGCACTCACCGGTCCCGGAGGTGACCTCACGTATGGCGAGGTCGAGGAGCGAACTCGTCGGCTGGCGTCCAGACTGATCGATGCGGGCGCCGGGTCTGAGAAGATAGTGGCCATCATCATCGGGCGTTCCTCGGAACTCGTCGAGGCGATGCTCGCCACTCACCGCTCCGGAGCTGCGTTCTGCGTGGTGAACCCTGACGGGCCGAGCCTGCGTTGGGACGTACTACGGGAGGATCTGGACCCTGCCGTGGTGCTCGTCCGGCGGGACGAGGCCCCAGAACAACTCATCAACGACCCCGATGTGATGATCTTCGAGGACGCGGTATCAGAGCCGCCAAAACAGGTCGAGCTACCCACGACGACCGCCCCTGAACAACTCGCCTACGTCGTGTTCACGTCTGGCTCCACGGGGAAGCCAAAAGGCGTCATGGTCACTCACGGCGGCTTGGACAACGTCGTAGGCAGCGAGATCGAGCGGATGGAGTTGGATCGATCAGCTCGGATGCTGCAGTTCTGCGCCACTACCTTCGACGTGTTCATTCTGGAGGTGTTCGCCACGTTCGGTGCCGGGGCGACTCTCGTGGTGGGGCGCGATGAGGATGTGGCACCCACAGAACGCATGGCGCCGTTCATGTCTCAGTTTGGGGTCACGCACGCAATCTACACCCCCTCCGCTCTTGCCGCGCTTCCAGAACCACTGGATGTGCCAACGCTACGGACCCTCAGCACCATAGGTGAACCATTGTCCGTCGACCTCGTTGAGCGGTATGCGAGCAAGTACCACGTATTCAACTTGTACGGCCCGGCCGAAGCGAGCATCGTGACGCTCGGTCACCACTGCGTCCTCGAGAACGGTGATCCCCCCATCGGGGCACCCATCCGTAATACCACCGTGCACATTCTCGGTCCCGGACGCGCTGAAATCCCCTTCAGCACGCCCGGCGAACTCTTTCTCGAAGGCATCTGTCTCGCGCGTGGCTACCTCAAGCAGCCCGAGGTGACCGCACGCGCGTTCCCTGAAACCCATCGCGGTCGGCTGTACGCGACTGGCGATCTCGTCACCAGGCGCCGGGATGGTCTTGTTCTCTTCAAGGGCCGCACGGACGACCAAGTCAAGATCCGTGGTTTTCGGATCGAACCGGCCGAGATCGAGCACGTTCTGCTCGGGCACGTCGATGTGACCTCCGCGGTCGTCGTGGGCCGGGGAACCGGGGCTGAGCGTGGCCTCAGCGCATATGTGGTGCTCGATCCCCAGAAGAGCGAGTGCTCGGAGGATTCCGCCCGGCGCGTTGAGTCCTGGCGCCAGCTCTACGAGTCAACCTACGGAGCAGCCGACCTCGAGGGCGATGGCGTCCGGAGGTTTGTGGGATGGCGAGACTCGTTCGCGAACCAGAGGATCCCGGCAGAGCAGATGAATCGCTGGGGCGCGGAGACGGTCGAACGCATCCTCTTCTCCAAGCCGGGGACAGTCCTTGACGTGGGCTGCGGAACGGGCATCGTCCTGCTTCCACTCGCTGAGGCCGGCGTCGATGTCACCGGCCTCGACATGTCCGAGCGGGCCCTCAATGAGGTTCGGCGCAACATCTTGCAGCTGCCACCGGGCAGCGGCCACATCAAGCTTCAACAGTGCGCAGCCGACGCCATCGGCAGCCTCGAAGGAACATTTGACATCGTGGTCCTGAACTCGGTCATCCAGTACTTCCCCTCCGCGAGCTACCTCTCCCATGTCCTCAACTTGGCCTGGTCCAAGCTCCGTTCGGGGGGGCAACTCTTCATCGGCGACATCCGAGCGTTGCAGCTTCTGCCCGAGTTCCATCTCGCGAGGCTGAAGGAGCAGAACTGCGAGGACGAATCTATCATCACGGCCGAGCAGGTCTTAGCCGCGGTCCGTGACGATGAGGAACTGGTCCTAGATCCTGGGTTCTTCGCTTCCTGGGCCGCGGACAAGGTTGATGCGATAGTGTCTCCGGTCGTTAAGAATCTCCCGGACAGCAACGAGATGTCGCTGTTCCGTTACGACGTCCGCATCCTCAAGCATGAGACCGATGTTCCTCCGGCCAGACTGCCCGAACCTCACGTGACCTATGACCTCGATGCTTTCTGGGCGGCGCTGTCGGATTCAGCAGAGGCGGTGGTTATGGAAGGCATCCGCGACGCCCGGACTGTGGAGCTCGTCGATGACTGGTGCACACGCGACCTGACGATGCCGACCGTGGCAGGCATTCCGGTGCACGTCGCGGACATCGATGAACGTCTCACCAGCCTCGGCTATGACTTGGATGCAGTCCCCGGTCCGTTGGCTGGATCATTGCGAATTCTCGCGTCGCGGAAGCTCCGGGCAGCTGCACGGCTCGGCCTGGCGGCCCGGTTGGCCGACAACCGGAACCAGGAAAAAACGGTGAACTCCCCTCTGGAACGTCGCAGAGAAACGCGTGTGATCGAGGAATTGCACCAACTCGTCGAGCAGGCCTTCCCTGCGCACATGAGGCCGGACAGCATCACTGTGCTGGACGAGATTCCGAGAAATTCTAATGACAAGGTGAACAAGTCACAGCTACCCGCTCCTATCCCATTCGAGCGTCACGAGAAAAGCGTCGACGCTGCAGACGCTGTGGAATTCACGGCGGCACGGATCTTCGGCGAGGTTCTCCACCTACCGCCGCTGCCCGTGAACCTCAACTTCTTCCACACGGGGGGCAACTCGTTGCTCGGGCTGTCGTTGTGTTCGAAGCTCAGCGAGAACTTCGACGTCGACATTGAAGTTCGGTCGCTGCTCGAACATCCCACCCCACGAGGTATGGCAGGCATGGTCCGTGATCTACTCGCATGCGAGAGCCGTCGCCCCGATCCAATTGTCCTGCTCAAGAATGGGACGTCACAGCCCGTATTTCTCGTACACGCCGCCGCCGGCAACGCCATGGCGTACCTCCCGCTAGTTCAGGTGCTTCCCACCGATACCAAGATCTACGGGCTCGAAGAACCTAACGTCGATGTCCCCACGACATCAATGCGCGATCTCGCCGCGTACTACGTAGAACGGATCCGCGAGATCCAGCCGTCCGGGCCCTACGTGGTGGGGGGCTGGTCCTTCGGCGGTCTCGTCGCTTCGCTTATGGCGGACCAGCTGACACGTGAGGAGCAGCAGGCCCGCTTGATACTCGTGGACGCCCCGGTGCCACGTTCCGATGTGACCGGTGGACTGAACCGAGCGCGGTTCACCGCCTATCTGAGTCACCGCCTGGGGCCGATCGTCACCGAGGTCGGGGATGCAGTGGGGGACAAGGGAACTGACGACGATTTTGTCGAGCGGGTGATCTCGGTAGCCAACCTTGAGGACGTGGGTGCCGGCATCGTGCAGAAACTCTGGGAATCGTATCGCCGAAGCCTGCAACTCATGAGCACCTTCGAGCCCCCGTCCTTCGGCGGAGAGTCGATCCTCTATCGCGCAGAGGATCAGTCACTGGGCGCCACCGAGCAGATCGACACCAGCATCGACCTCGGATGGGGGCTTTATCTGCCCGGCTTGCAGGTCGTCCCCATCGAAGGGGATCACGTATCAATCATGCTTGAACCCCGAGTTGCGCAGCTCGCTTCCGACCTAGCCCAGAGGTTGGCCGACTGGGATGCGGCATAACTGGTGAGGAATCCCACCCCACATGGGGAGGGCGACCTCGGAGGCCGCCCTCCCCATCCACAGGATTGCAGGAAACCTTTTTCCACCGCACCCTCCGAGCATCATTCCCTGTCCTTAAGGATCTCGGTGACATCGACTTTAGCGAGCTTGATCCGGGCGCCGAAGTACACAATGGTGTAGGCAACCACGACGATCCCAATGATCATCATCACCGAGTAAACATCGAGCAGGAAGGGCGCCCCCATCGGCATTGAAGCAATGATGGCACGCCACACCGGTGCCAACACAAGTAGCCCGATCGGAATGCCCAGCAGCAGGGCCAGAACAACAACTAGCGCGTAGTTGTTGAGATAGAGTCGTGCGACCTCACTCTTCCTATACCCAAAGGACTTCATGAGGGAGATACTGTAGGTGTCACGATCGACGATCATCCTGATGAACAATGCAAGCACAATGCAGATAATGACAACCGAGAGGGCAACCAAGGTTATGACGATCGGTGAAGTTATTTCCACCGTCTTCTCCGCCCCGTTGACGATGTCAGCCCGCGTGATAACCGCCTCGACCTGCCCTTCATCAAACTCAAGGGACTGGTCACTCAGTACCGCATTGTAGTAGTCATCAGCCTGTCCCAGCAGGGTCCGGTTGGCTTGGATCGGTTGGAATATATAAAGCCCTGACGCATAGGGCACGATTTGTGAGACGACCACTCGGTAGGAGTGTGCCGCGATTCGGTCAGTGAGGAAGATCGGGTCGCCCACTTTGAGCCCATAGCGATTTGCGACCGCGTCCGAGACGGCGACGTCCGTGTTGGCCCCCCCGTCCAGATCAAAGTCGAAATACTTGCTGCTATCGGGCAGACCTAGCATGGTCACATTCGACTGCGACTCGTCACCGATGGCCATTGCTGTGGCGAGGACAGGCTCGGCGCCTGCTGGCACCTCGGTGTCCGACACCTGCAGTGTGTACATGTAGTCGAACTTCAGGTCTTCGGTCACCCGCGACGAGTAGTTGCTGATGCTCGTCTGCATGCCAAAACCAAACACCATAAGGATCACTGCGAGCAGTAGACCGGCCAGCATGATGACGTACGACCTCGACTCACGCAGAGCCTGACGGACCCGGAACCTCGGCACGAACGACCAGCCCTTGAATGAGAAACTCCTTCCTCCCACTTTCTGATCAGGGGTTTTCCGCAGAAGACCCAAGGGGCTCTGTGAGAGCTTGCGTCGGAGTTGGATCGCGATCACCACGGCGACCAGGAGCGGTGCGGCGAGAAGACCCGTCGCCAACGCCACCTCGGCGATGCGAGGCTCAGGAGCCGGCACTGAGTAGAAGGAAGTCAGCTGCGCGAACTCGTTGAAGGCCTGTGCTCCGAAACTCCCGCCCGCGGTGCCCGCGATGCAGGCGAGCACTACGACCATGAGCGGTGGCAACAGGTACTGGAAGATGAGTTCTCGCCGACGAAATCCCATGGCCGAGAGAGCACCAATTGACCCGCTGTCCTGGTCGAGGTTGTCGATGGCGAAAGCCGCTAGCATGTATGCAGCCAAGACGAGCAGGAGAAAGCCCGCGAACAGGGCCGTCGTCTGGTTGACCTCAGCGTCGTTAGTCACGGTGATGACTCGCGGGTTGGTGTCGGCCGACTGAAAGCTTGCAAGAATCGGGATCTCGATCTTGGCGTTTTCATCTACGTATTCACGCAAACCCGCGTTGGCGTCCCCCACCTGTTGCAACGCCTCATCCGCGCTCGGCGCCATCGACGCCGCCGTACGGGCTCCTTCCGTCAGTCCGTCGAGCGCATTGATGAGTTTCTGCCGATCCTCCTGCTGCTTGTTCACACGGGTGCGCAGGGCCGGGTTCGAGATCTCGTCAGGGTCAACCTTCATGTCGAGAAGCCAACTCCGCAACTGGTCCTGGGACACGTCGTCAGGAAGCTGGTAAGCATAGCTGTACGTCGGAGTAAGACTTCCGGTCGCAGTGCTCTCGAAATCCTGAACGGAGACGAAAGCGGTACCGAACGCCCCCGGAGCGGTGGACGATGAGGCCACGCTGGGTATTACGTAGGAGTAGTCGGGAGTGGAACCCACACCAGACACCATGAGCTTTTTTCCGGCAAGCTCAATGGTCGAACCCGGAACCAAACCGTGGGCGTCAGCGTAGAGTTTCTCGACCACGATGTCACCTGAGCTCTCCGGCAAACGCCCATCACTCAGTTGGATCGTGTTGATCGTGCCACGAACGGGCTGGAGTCTTACGGTGCTGTCTCCAGGGCCCGAGATATCCACCCATGGCTGTTTCTCAAGTGTCACCCCATGCTGCTCAAGGGACCTACGCTGGGCCTCAGTCAGGGGGGCGCGCGCCTCGAACTCGCCATCCTCGAGATGCGCTGATACCCGGAAGGTGTTCACCGATGTGATCATGGCATCAGAAGATGTGATCAGTGCAAGAACCACACCAAGTCCGCCTGCGACCAGCAAGAAAATAGCCCCGTAACGTAGCGCGTTCTGCCTGATTTCACGCAGCGACCGGCGAAACCATGTGGTCACCATGAGATGTCCTTCACTGGCGTCCGCGAGTCGTTGTGCTGTCGATCGGTGATCTTCCCATCCTGCAGAAGAATAACGTCATCGCCCATTGCGGCGATGCCTGCGTTGTGCGTTACGATGCACATGGTCGCACCAGTTTCGGTATTCACCCGGCTGAGCAGTTCCAAGACATCGATGGAAGTCTGGGAGTCGAGTGCGCCCGTGGGCTCGTCACACAGCAGGAGTTCTGGACGTTTCACCAAGGCACGTGCGATCGCACACCGCTGCTGCTGCCCGCCGGACAGCTGAGAGGGGAACTTGTTGGCGTGCTCCGCCAGCCCAAGCAAGTCGAGTATTTCCCTCATGTCGAGGGGATCGCGGGTGAGATGCTCGCATACTTGGATGTTCTCCCGCACCGTGAGATTCGGGATCAGGTTGTAGAATTGAAAGATGAACCCTAAGTGGCGGCGGCGAAACTCGGTCAGTTCACGCTGCGACCTACCTGTCACGAGTTCATCAGCTACCTTGATGCGCCCCTCGTCGGGTATATCAAGTCCACCGATGCAGTTGAGCAGTGTCGACTTCCCCGATCCACTTGCCCCCAAAATGACGGCGATGGTGCCCCGTTCAATCTCGAGCTCAATCTCGTCCAGAACTTTTACGTACCCGGCACCCACACCGTAGCTCTTGGAGAGTCCGTTTATGGAGATGAACATGCGCATCAGCTCCCCAAACGACAATCGGTCGCACGCGTCTCACGAGGACACGGGATCGGACTCACTGAGCGAAGCGGTGGCAAGACGAGGTTGAGGACCGAGCTTGGGCGTTTATAGTGTACTGTCAAGGTTCTCATCAGACAACTCCTCGTAGGGGTGGTTACGTGTCCTCGTAGGGGTGGTTACGTGAGGTCGAGAACTCGGTCATCACGCTTCATAACCCTACCCTACGTCACCGAAGGTCCTAGGGCAAAGTGCAACAAATTTCGTTAGCAATAACGAAAACGGGCCTAATCGAACACGCAGAGTAAAATTTGTACTGCGAAGCTCATTTGCAACCCTCCTGAAACGCATGCTGACCAAGAGTTCCGTCGACCGACAGGCTACCAGTGAATAAGCCTCTATACCGGCACAAAGCACAGTGAAGAATTCAAGCAGTAGGACGAACAGGCGGCGAGCATCGTGCGGACGGTGAAGGCGACCCCACCCAGCCCGAGCACGACGGCCATCAAAGTTTCACCCCGGACGAACGACAGGACGACCATGGTCACGACCAACAACGCCACCAAGGCACCCATCACGATGCGATGATTCATGACATCACCGCTCCCGGGAATCCGGGTGAAATAGCAGATCCCCTCACCCGTCGCGGATGTGGCGCGAGCGCTGCCGAGACGACGGGAACACAGGTCGACGAGGCAGTAGCGATGGATAACACCGGTTCCCATCAGATTCTTCTTCTTGGCAAGTTCGACTGCCGTTTCATTGCCTTCATTGAGGCTTATTCACAGGCCGCCTTCCGGCCAGCAAACCCCGTAGCCAGAGGACATTCGAGGATGGTTGTGAATAGGTCTCATTGCGTACTCCTAGTTTAATCTCCTCCCTGCCGACAGGACCTGTACCCGGGTTCAGGACCCCTCAATTGCAAGGATTCCTCCTCTCATGTCCTACTCCACCCTGATCATCCCCAAGGCAGCGGGCCCGACGGGTCCTGCTCGCCGAACACAGCCGAGCGGGACCCGCAGGGAATCACGGCAATAGGGTCCCTCGGTTCATCGCCGGCCTTTTTCCCTGGCTCCACTGGACCCAATTCCCGCAGCACATAAAGTGTTATTCATGAGGGTTGTTTCTCGGTGAAACGCCGCCAGTAACACAAAGAGCATCGACTAGTTCACGACATGATTGAGTTGCAACATAAACCAAACATGAAAGCAGCCGATGCGTTACCAGTCTACAACGGGGCTTTGCGAGGAAACAATTGACGAGATCACCTGCCGTGTCGCCGATGTGATCGAGGGCCGAGGGATGGATCTGTCCAGATGCCGTATCTCCCTGCGGGACCAAGTGGTGGCCTGCCTGCTGATCCTTCGCCAGAACCTGCCCCAGATGGTGGTCGCCGACCTCCTAGGAGTCTGTCAGCCCACGATCTCCAGGATCTGGCGACGTATCACCGTCCTCCTCGAAACAGTCCCGCTCTTCCTCCCGGGCGGACTCGCCGAGGCGATCCAGCAAGGACACCTCATCCTCATCGACGGCACCCATGCCCCCTACCGGGAACCACCCAACCAGTAGACAAGCCAGCCACAACAACTACTCCGGGAAACACAAGACCCAGTGCTTTAACGTCCAGGTCGCCTCCACCGACCGCGCTGACCTCATCGCTGTCTCCGACCCAGTGCCGGGTTCCCGACACGACTTGAAGGCCATCAACCTGTGTGGTTGGCAAGACCTCCTCGACTCCTCCGGCGCCACCTGGATCGCCTACATCGCCACCACCGCCATCACCCCGATCAAGAAGCTGCCCAACCAGTCCCGCACCAACCACGACAAAGACTTCAACACAGTCATCGCCCGAATCCGCGTCAACGTCGAACACTGCATCGCACAACTGAAAACCTGGAGAATCCTGTCACACGGCTACCGCGGACGCCTCAAAGAACTCCCCGGAATCATCCAACTCGTCGCCAACCTAGAAATCCTAAGGACATACACCCACAATCAACCCCATGAACAACGCCTATAGTCGGCTGGACCTGCATTTTGTCACTGAGGCCTGTTCACAGACCACACCGACCGCAAAACCCCTGGTCGGAGCGGATTTGAGAATAGCTGTGGACAAACCCCACTTTCACGAGAACCGCAGCACCTCACCCTTAACTTTTGACCAGACCTTCCTCAGTCCCTGCAGGGGTTTCTCAAACTCCCCGCAAGGACCCGGCGACCGACCCTAGGCTCGGAAGGGTCCCGAGAGCTGGAGAGACCAGCCCGGGTCGCTTTGACGCCACCGGAGGTGTTGA
>ERZ772827.759-NODE-759-length-17262-cov-5.391759_pt1 | contig 17262 bp, 14 predicted proteins | sample MGYA00580850_ERZ772827 | MGnify/ENA primary metagenome ERZ772827 (study PRJEB29015, sample SAMEA2737950) | human oral metagenome | biome: human oral; feature: human-associated habitat; material: dental | place: China | collected 2145 ...
TGGCCAAGCAAACCCTGCAGGCCGTGGATGAAGCCGATGCCGTGATTTTCCTGGTAGACGCGCGCACCGGCCTCACGCCGCAAGACAAAATCATTGCCGACCGACTGCGCCAAAGTCCGCGCCCCGTGTATTTGGCCGTGAACAAAGGCGAAGGCGGCCGCCGCGATGTGCTGGCTGCCGAATTCTACGAGCTGGCGCTCGGCGAGCCGCACGTGATTTCCGGCGCGCACGGCGACGGCGTGTATTACCTGATGGAAGAAGTGCTGGAAAACTTCCCCGAAGCCGCAGAAGAAGACAGCGAAGTCAAACACCCCGTATTTGCCGTCATCGGCCGCCCCAATGTGGGCAAATCCACGCTGGTGAACGCCATTTTGGGCGAAGAGCGCGTGATTGCCTTCGACATGGCGGGCACCACCCGCGACAGCATCCACATCGATTTCGAGCGCGAAGGCAAGCCCTTCACGATTATCGACACCGCAGGCGTGCGGCGGCGCGGCAAAGTGGAAGAAGCGGTGGAAAAATTTTCTGTCATCAAAGCGATGCAAGCGGTAGAAGCCTCCAACGTGGCCGTACTGGTGCTGGACGCGCAGCAAGATATTGCCGACCAAGACGCCACCATCGCCGGCTTCGCGCTGGAAGCCGGGCGCGCACTGGTGATTGCCGTGAACAAATGGGACGGCATCTCCGAAGAGCGGCGCAACGACATCAAATGCGACATTGCCCGCAAACTTTATTTCCTGGATTTTGCGAAATTCCACTACATTTCCGCGCTGAAAGAACGCGGTATAGACGGCCTGTTTGCCAGCATCCAATCGGCCTACGACGCGGCCTTCATCAAAATGCCCACGCCTAAAATCACCCGCGTGCTGCAATCGGCCATCGAACGCCAGCAGCCCGCCCGCGCCGGTCTGGTGCGCCCGAAAATGCGCTACGCCCACCAAGGCGGCATGAACCCGCCCGTCATCGTGATTCACGGTAATTCGCTGCAGCACGTGGCCGACAGCTACACCCGCTACCTCACGCAAACCTTCCGCAAAGCCTTCAACCTGCAAGGCACGCCGCTGCGCATCCAATACAATATTTCCGACAACCCCTACGAAGACACGGCGGAAAAAACCAAAAACAAACCCCTGCGCCGCACCACCTTGAGCAACCGCATCGCCAAACGCGACGAAAAAGCCCGCAGCAAAGCCAAAACCAAAAAACGCCAAGTGAGCATGAAGAAACGGCAAGGCCAGTCTTAACATTAAAGGCTGCCTGAAAACTTTCAGGTAGCCCCACTCCGAAACCAATCACTATGCCTACCTCGCAAAACATCATCGTCGGCCTGTCCGGCGGCGTCGATTCCTCCGTAACCGCCCACCTGCTCAAGCAGCAGGAGCACCAAGTGCGCGGCGTGTTCATGCAAAACTGGGAAGACGACGACAACGACGAATACTGCAGCATCAAGCAGGATTCCTTCGACGCCATCGCCGTGGCCGACATCATCGGCATCGACATCGACATCGTCAATTTCGCCGCCCAATACAAAGACAAAGTATTCGCCTACTTCCTGCAGGAATACCAAGCCGGCCGCACCCCAAACCCCGACGTGCTGTGCAACGCCGAAATCAAATTCAAATGCTTTTTGGATTACGCCATCGAGCAAGGCGCCGAAGCCATCGCCACCGGCCACTACGCCCGCAAAGACGTGCGCGGCGGCAAACATTATCTGCTCAAAGGCCTGGATGCCAACAAAGACCAAAGCTACTTCCTCTACCGCCTCCAGCCCCATCAGCTCGAGCGCGCCCTCTTCCCGCTCGGCCACTTGGAAAAACCCGAAGTGCGCCGCATCGCCGCCGAAGCCGGCCTGCCCACCGCCGCCAAAAAAGACAGCACCGGCATCTGCTTCATCGGCGAACGCCCCTTCCGCGAATTTCTGCAAAAATACCTGCCCACCCGCGAAGGCGATATGGCGACACCCGAAGGCAAAGTCGTGGGCAAGCACGTCGGCCTGATGTTCTACACCCTCGGCCAGCGCAAAGGCTTAGGCATCGGCGGCGCCGGCGAGCCGTGGTTTGTGGCCGGCAAAGATTTGGCCGCCAACCGTTTAATCGTGGTGCAAGGCCACCAACACCCGCTGTTATTTTCAGGTAGCCTCACCATGAGCCAATTAAGCTGGACGCTGCCTGAACACCCCGGTGAAGCACACGGCGGCCGCCCGCCCGAAGGCCGCTACACCTGCAAAACCCGCTACCGCATGGCTGATGCCCCCTGCCAACTGCGCTATTTGGGCGATGATTCCGCCGAGCTGGTATTCGACACACCGCAATGGGCAGTTACTCCCGGCCAATCCGCCGTGTTGTATGATGGCGAAGTTTGCCTGGGCGGCGGCATTATCGACCAAGCCGGCGCAGGCGTTTAACCCATTTAAACCAAACATAAAACCCGGCAACACAAACCTTAAAGGCTACCTGAAAGCACAACGCGGCAAATTGCTGCACAGCTGAATTTTCAGGTAGCCCCTATCAGGAGACCAAATTGGAAAAAATCTGGCTGCAAAGCTATCAGGAAGGCGTACGCCCCGAAATCGACGTGCGCCGCTACGGCTCAATCTGCGAAGTATTCCACGAAACCGCCTACCTCTACGGCAAGCGTTCCGGCTTCACCAACTTCGGCAAGGTGCAAACCTATGCCCAAACCGCGCGCCTGGCCGAGCAGTTCGCCTCCTATCTGCAAAACGTGCTCAAGCTGGAAAAAGGCGCGCGCGTGGCCGTGATGCTGCCCAACCTGCTGCAATACCCCGTGGCCGTATTCGGCATTTTGCAGGCCGGCGGCATCGTGGTGAACGTAAACCCGCTCTACACCCCGCGCGAATTGCAACACCAGCTGAAAGACAGCGGCGCCACCACCATCCTGGTGCTGGAAAACTTCGCCCACACGCTGGCCGAAGTGGTGGCCGAAACCGATGTGAAACACATCATCCTCGCCTCGGTGGGCGATTTGCTCGGCTTCTTCAAAGGCGGCCTGATGAACCTGATTGTGCGCCATGTGAAAAAAATGGTGCCGCCTTATGAACTGCCCCACTTCGTGCGCTTCAACCACGCGCTCAAACAAGGTGCAGCACACACCTTTCATCCCGTGCCGGTTACGCTGGAAGACACCGCCTTCCTGCAATACACCGGCGGCACCACCGGCGTATCCAAAGGCGCCGTCCTCTCGCACGGCAATATCTGCGCCAATATGCTGCAGGCCGAAGAGTGGATTCAATCCAACCTCACTGTTGAGGGCGAATTGGTGGTAACCGCGCTGCCGATGTACCACGTGTTCGCGCTCACGGTAAACCTGATGATCTTCACCCGCATCGGTGCGCAAAACCTGCTTATCACCAACCCGCGCGATATTAAATTTTTTATCAGGGAGCTGAAAAAATACCGCGTGAGCGTGCTGCCCGCCGTCAACACCCTATTCAACGCCCTGATCAACCACCCCGACTTCCAAAGCATCGACTTCTCCAGCTGGAAGCTGTGCTTGGGCGGCGGCATGGCGGTGCAGGAAAACGTGGCCAAACAATGGAAAGCGCTCACCGGCCAGCCCATCGTGGAAGTATACGGCCTTACCGAAGCCAGCCCCGGCGTGTGCGCCAACCCGCTGAACATCAGCGACTATAACGGCACCATCGGCCTACCCATCTCCAATACCGCGATAGAAATCCGCGACAACGACGGCAATGAAGTACCGCTGGGCGAAATCGGTGAATTGTGCATCCAAGGCCCGCAAATCATGCAGGGCTACTGGCAACACCCCGAAGAAACCGTCGCCGTGATGGACGAGCGCGGCTTCCTCGCCACCGGCGACATGGTGAAAATGGACGAAAAAGGCTTCATCAAGCTGGTGGATCGCAAAAAAGACATGATTGTGGTGTCCGGCTTCAATGTGTATCCGAACGAAGTGGAAGACGTGGTAACGAAACACCCGATGGTGCTGGAAGCCGCCTGCATCGGCGTGCCCAGCAACAAAACCGGCGAAGCGCTGCGCCTGTTCGTGGTGAAAAAAGACCCGGCGCTCACCCGCGAAGAACTCATCGCCTTCTGCCGCACCCAGCTCACCGCCTATAAAGTACCGAAAGACATCCAGTTCCGCGAAGAGTTGCCCAAATCCAACGTGGGCAAAATCCTGCGCCGCGAGCTGCGGGAAGAAAAATAGCCGCTGGCAGCAAAGCAAAACATGGGCAGCCCGGTTGTACGCCGGCTGCCTATTTTTTTGCAAACTGGCGTAAAGTGAAATTAAGCTTCGGCAATTCTGCCAGACATAGAAAAGGCTACCTGAAACCACCATCGTGGTTTTTCAGGTAGCCTTTATTCATAAAAAGCTTATAAAAATAAACTGCTAAAACAATGCCAAGCAAAATGCCCCTGCTCTGCTATTTCAGCAACACCCTTCTGTGTAGTAAAATTAATTCTTATTTTGCTTACCATCTAGCCATAAGAAATCCTATGCCCGCCACCGCCTCCCCGCCCGCCATCCAAACCATCCGCTGGCCGTCGAAAGAAGCCGCGCCGCAAGCCTTTCCCGAAAGGCAGGCGTTGATGCCGATTTGGGGCGGCGTACCCGTGCCGATGCCGCAATGGCAGAAACTGTGGCAAAACCAAATCGCCCGTTCGCTCGATGAAGACGGCCTGGCCTACCTCCACATCCCCTTCTGCGCCAACCACTGCGTGTTCTGCGGCTTCTACCGCAACGCCTGGAAAGAAGAACACGGCGGCGTGTATGTGGACAAAGTCATCGAAGAGCTGGCCGCCGAAGCCGAACAGCGCACCGGCAGCGGCAAAATCCAAGCCGTGTATTTCGGCGGCGGCACGCCCACCGCGCTGGATACGCCCGATTTAGTGCGCCTCATCCGCGCCTGCTACCGATACCTGCCGCTGGCCGACGACTGCGAGTTCACCCTCGAAGGCCGCATGAGCCATTTCGGGCTCGACAAAGCCCGCGCCGCCGTTGATGCGGGCGTGAACCGCATTTCCATCGGCATCCAAACCTTCAACACCGCCATCCGCCGCCGCCTCGGGCGCAAACACAGCGGTGAAGAAGCCTACGGCTACCTGAAAGAACTGTGCGGCCTCGATGCCGTGATTGTGGCCGACCTGATTTTCGGCCTGCCCGGCCAAACCGACGACATTTGGGCGCACGACATCGAACGCGCCGCAAGCCTGCCCCTGTCCGGCCTCGACACCTACGCCTTCAACTGCTACCCTTTCCTGCCCATCAACCGCATGATTGAAAAAGGTGCATTCCCGCCGCCGCTCGGCTTCGATGTGCAATCCCAACACTACGCCTACGCCGTGCGCGAACTGGCGAGGCGCGGCTGGCAGCAGGTCAGCAACAACCATTTCGCCTACCCCGGCCGCGGCGAGCGCAACCGCTACAACACCCTCGTCAAATCCAATATGCCCTGCCTCGCCTTCGGTTCCGGCGCAGGCGGCAACTTCGGCGGCTTCAGCTACCAAGTGCAAAGCGACCTCAAAGGCTACCTGAACGCCCCACCCGGCCAAAAAGCCCTCTCATTCATGAGCCGCCACGGCCGACACAAAACCCTGCTTGGCCAAGTGCAGCACGACATCGAACTCGGCCGCATCGACACCACCCTGTTTGCCGGCAACACCGAAGCGCAAACCCTGCTGCGCCAATGGCAGCAAGCCGATCTGCTAACCATTCACGAGGACGGCCAAGCCCTCCTCAACACCAGCGGCCGCTATTGGTCGCCCACCCTTACCCGTAAACTGATGATGTCCCTCCCAACTGATGAAAAGGAAAACACGATGCAAAAACTCTCCAGCGAACAACAAACCGTATTGCGCAACTCACTGGCCGAAAACCCCGGCCAAATCCTCGAAATGCTCGCCGGGCAACACCAATGCAGCTTTGAAGACGTCATCAACTGCCTGCCCGCCCAACTCATCAAAAAAACCGAAGGCAGCCGCTTTGTCGAAATCATGCAGGCGCTGGCCGGCTGGAACGAAGCCGTCACCTTCATCGCCCACACCCCCGACGTGATCGCCGAAGTCACCGGCAAAATCCCCAACGGCAAAGTCGGCCGCGGCTTCTACAACTTCGAACACGCCGAAGAAGGCGGCATCCACGGCCACATCTACTACGAAAACTGCGCCGCCATCTACCTGATCGAACGCCCCTTCATGGGCAAAGACACCGTGTCGCTCAACTTCGTGAACCGCAACGGCGGCGCCATGTTCAAAATCTTCGTCGGCCGCGACGAAGCCGGCGAACTCAAACAAAACCAAATCCAAGCCATGCGCGCCCTGTTCGCCTAAACCCGCGCCAAGCATTCAAGGCTACCTGAAAGCAGCCTGCACCCAGAATCATCAAAGTGCAGGCTGCCTGAAACATCAGAAGCAGCCTGCACGTTTAACGACTGACTTCGGAATACCCAACCGCTCAATCCAAGCGCATTCCAAACACCGCCATGCCCAACCGTTACAGGCTACCTGAAACCCCAAAAAGCAGCCTGCACGTTTAACAAATATGGTTTTGGAATACAACGGCAGCGGCGGAAAAATAACCACCCAATCCCCTCTCCCGTGGGAGAGGGTTAGGGAGAGGGCAAAACCGCGCAACCGGACCCCCCGTTTAAAACCGAACCCCGAAAATACCGCTTAAAGGCTACCTGAAAGCAGCCTGCACCTTCGGCAACACAGCTTCGGCATACGCAACCGCCCCATCCCAAGCGTATGCCAAACACCGCCATGCCAACCATTTCAGGCTACCTGAAACCCAAAAAGCAGCCTGCACGTTTAACGAATATGGCTTCGGAGCACACCAGCGGCGGAAAAATAACCACCCAATCCCCTCTCCCGCGGGAGAGGGTTAGGGAGAGGGCAAAACCGTGCAACACAGCAACCCCGTTTGAAACCGAACCCCGAAAACACCGCTTAAAGGCTACCTGAAAATCCAAAAGCAGCCTGCACCCATTCCCAACACAACCCAAACAGGAGCACCCCCATGCTGATGATATTCGGCGCCAACGGCCCCAGCGGCCGCCAACTCATCCGCCAATTAAGCCCCCTCGAACGCGAAACCGCCGTCGCCATATTAAGACTGCCCGAACAGCAAGCCGACGAATTTTTCGCCGACCAGCACATCCGTACCACCGTTGCCGACGCACTTGACGCAGAAGCCGTCGCCCAAGCCGTGCAGCAATACCGGCCCGACACCGTCGTCAGCTTTGTCGGCGGCAAAAACGAACAAGGCATCCGCAGCGACGCCACCGGCAACCTCCACATCATCCGCGCCCTCGAACAGCACGCCCCCAAAGCCCGCCTCATCCTCGTCACCAGCATGGGCTGCGGCGAACAATACCCCCTGATGAGCGATATGTTCAAACAAGCCCTGGGCGAAGCCGTGGCCGCAAAAACCGAAGCCGAAAACGCCCTGCGCCAAAGCCCCCTCGCCTGGACCATCCTGCGCCCCTGCGGCCTCGCCGACGGCGACGACACCGCCTACCAGCTGCACGACCAGCTTCCCGCCATCCCCCGCCAATACATGACCCGCACCGCCCTCGCCGCCGCCGTGCGCCAAATCATCGGCGAAGCCGGGCACGAATGCAAAGCGTATTCGGTCACTTCCGGGGAAGCCACTTAAACCATCCGGCCAAAACCAACGGGCAAACCGCTCCCAAACAGCAGTTTGCCCGTTTTTGCAGGCTACCTGAAAACCAGATGGAACTTTCAGGTAGCCTCAAACACAGTAAAGGCTACCTGAATTTTTCAGGTAGCCCTTTATAGCAGGTTCTCCTACCAGCCTACTTTAATGGATTAACTTGGTTAGGAACACAATCAATCGGCTTATAAAAATAAAGAAAACCACCGGATAATTCCAATTCATCTTTCCCGACAAATTGCAGCTTCCCGCTCTCAAAACTACATTTATAGTACAACGTACCATCACGTTCATCAGTAAACAAATACTGAGATACTAAATCGCCATATTTATCCAACTGAACTGTTTCTGAAAAAACAGCATGATTATTTTTATAGAAAACTATTTTCTGAAAATCTACATTATGCACATATAAATCAGCATAATCCCATTTGAAGTTTGTTATTTCATTAAGCTGGATATGCCCATCATGAAAGCCCTTTAACTTTGTTTCATCTATTTCCTTATAGCCAAAAAGAAAATAAACAAATAAAAATAAAGTTAATATGCTGCATACAAAGATTATTCTTTTAGTCATAGCAATCATATTCTAGCGCACTTATTAAGCAGTAAGTGTGGCTTGATAAATTCGTTACTATTTTATCTGTATTCCATGACATTTTATTACTAGGTTGGATACTTACAGCCAACCTATTGTTATTTGGCACGCTAGCTGAATTTTTTCAGGTAGCCTCATCTTGCAACAGCAGCCGTGCAATCCTCTCGTCTGCCGGCCAAGTCAGTTTCAAGTTGCGGCTGTCGCCCTGCACCAGCAAAGGTTGCAAACCCAGCCGTTCAACGGCGGAGGCCTCGTCGGTAATCTCCGCTGGATTGGCGGCAGCCAGCGCCTGTTGCAGCAGCTCGGCGGGAAAAAGCTGCGGGGTTTGTGCCTGCCACAAACCGCTCCGGCTCACCGTTTCGGCAATATGATTTTCGCCGTTGCCGCGCTTGAGGGTATCGGCCACGGGCAAAGCCAAAATGCCGCCAACCGGATGCTGCCCCGCTTCTTGCAACAGTCGCTGCAAGGCTTCGGCCGGCAGGCAGCAGCGGGCGGCATCGTGCACCAGCACTTTATCGTCCGGCCGCATCACGCCGTGTTTCAGCAGCGAATTCAGCCCGTTAAACACGCTTTCGGCACGGCTCTCGCCGCCGCAATACAGCGTTTGCAGTTTGGCAGCCAAGTTTTCAGGTAGCCTCACTTCCCGTTCAAACCACGCATCATCCCGCGCCAACACCACGGCTACCTGAACAATCTGCGGCTCATCCAGCAGGCGGCGCAGGGTGTGCTCCAGCACGGTGCGGCCGGCTATCCGCACGTATTGTTTGGGCAGGGCGGCGCCGAAGCGGCTGCCCACACCGGCAGCGGGCACGAGGGCAAAATAACGGCTCATGGCGTTTTCCGCCAAATGCTGCCGCCTTCGGCTTTTTTGTCCAATTCGTCCAGATAGGCTTCGTGGGCGGCGTTTTCATCGGTGTTGGCAGCCAGCACTTTCAGTTGCGCCGGGCGTTCGGTAGGCGCGATTACCACGGCGGGCGCGTCGGCTTCGGCGCTTTCTTCTTCAGCAAACTGGTCGGCCAGGCTGAATTGCGAGCGGGTCATGCCCAGATAAACTTCACTCAGCAGTTCGCAGTCGATTAATGCGCCGTGGAATACGCGTTTGCTGCGATCCACTTCGAGGCGGGTACACAAGGCATCCAGCGAGTTTTTCTGGCCGGGATACAGGCCGCGCGCCATCACCAGCGTATCCACCACATTAACCGTCAGCTCCTTCACGCTCGGCAGGCCGGCCCGGCGGAATTCGGCGTTGAGAAAACCCACGTCAAACGGGGCGTTGTGGATAACCAGCTCGGCGCCGGCAATAAAATCGGCAATCTGCTGCCCGATTTCGGCAAACTTGGGCTTGCCTTCGAGCTGGTCTAGCGTGATGCCGTGCACTTTGGCGGCTTCTTCGGGAATGTCGCGTTCGGGGTGGACGTATAAATGCAGATAGTTGCCGGTGAGGCGGCGGTCGATCATTTCTAGGCCGGCAAATTCGATGAGGCGGTCATCGCGGTCGTAGTAGAAGCCGGTGGTTTCGGTATCAAGAATGATTTGGCGCAAATGTTTCATCAGGGCAGAGCTTTATAATGTTGGCAAACGGCCGGCATCTTACCCCATAGCGGATGAACTTTGAATCAGGATTGGCAGCCGCGCTAACGATGCGCTGATTTAGCGTGAGCCTGCGGCATGGGGCAGTATCGTTATAGGCAGGCAGATTTAAGCTATATTACATTGATTCATTTTGGTTTACAGCAAACATAACCTGATAAATTAACAAAGGATTACATTATTTTAATATAATAAAAATAATTATCATTTGCTAATTAAGCTATTTTTCGGTATGATGCATTCACGTTCGGCAAAGCAAGGTTGCTCTGCCTTGTGCCGAACCGCCAAGTCTCAACATTCTGCCTGATGGCGGGATGTCCAATTTTGGTAGTGGTTTGTGTTCCTTTTGCGCCCCGCTTTTGTCGGGGCGATTTTTTATGCGCGGTTTTCGCCAAACCATTATTCACGGTGGTATGGATGATTATGCAGAATCGACACTGCCCGATACAGCTGTTCGGTGAGCAACACTCGCACCATGCCGTGCGGCAGGGTGAGGCTGGAGAGGCGCAGCATCAGGCCGGATTGTTGTTTGATGCGCTCGGTGAGCCCGTCTGCCCCGCCGATGACCATGCAAACATGCTGGCCGTTCTGCTGCCATTTTTTCAGGTAGCCTGCCAGCTCCTGCGAAGTGGGCGCAACGCCGCGCTCGTCTAAAACCACCAAAAACGCATTGGCCGGCATGGCTTCCAAGATGCGTTTTTCTTCCGCCGCCATGCCCTGCGCCGCATTCACGCCTGCGCCGCGCTTTTCCGGCTTGATTTCTTTCAAGGTGTATTTAATGTCGCGGCCGAAGCGCTTGGCGTATTCCTTCACGGCTTCGTCCACCCAACCGGGCATTTTGTTGCCCACGGCCAATACGGTGATGTTCATGGTTTGCCTCGCTCCCGCCCTGCCCTGGCAGGGTGGTTTTGTCTTTTCAATAACATTATTTTACAATGCGGCAGGCCGACCGACCCGCAACGCTATTATTTTAAAACATTCGGCCGGCATCATTTAAACCAAATACACAGGCTACCTGAAAACCGCAACAGCTTTTCAGGTAGCCCCAGCACACCATGCGCCTACTGCCCAAATTCTCCCTGCCCGAACCCCTGCGCCGCTCGCGCACGCTGGCGTTTGCCCGTTTTCTGTATGACCGCTTTAATGAGGTGGACATCCCTCAGGTAGCCTCCAGCCTCACGTTTACCACACTCTTGGCCTTGGTGCCGCTGTTTACCGTGGTCGTGGTTGTGGTATCCGCCTTTCCCGTGTTTGCCGATTTTTCCGCCCAGTTTCAGCACATGGTATCGGCAATCATGATGCCTGCGGGCGTGGCGGCGGTGAGCGACTACATTTTCCAATTCCGCGATCACGCCAGCCGCCTCACCGCCATCGGCATCACCATGATGATGATCACTTCGCTGATGTTGGTGCACACCATCGAGCGCACATTCAACCAAATCTGGCGGGTGAAACGCCCGCGCAGCATCGTAACCCGCGTGTTGGTGTATTGGGCGCTGCTGAGCATCGGCCCCCTGCTGGTCGGGCTCGGGCTCTCACTGTGGGGCGTGTTTCTGCGGCGCACCCTGTTTTACCTGCACTACCCGCTCCTCGCATCTGCCGTGCAGTTCGGCGTGGCATTCACCGCCACCTGGAGCATGCTCTGCCTGCTCTACAAGCTTGTGCCCGCCCGCTATGTGCCCATCCGCCACTCCCTGATCAGCGCCGCGCTGGCGGCCGTGTCTATCGAGCTGTTGCGGCGCGGCTTCGGCGTGTACGTGGCCAACTTTAACAACTATCAGTTGGTGTATGGCGCCTTTGCCGCCGTGCCGATGTTTCTGCTGTGGCTCAACTTAAACTGGATTGTCATCCTCAGCGGCGCGCTCCTGGCCGCCTCGCTTTCCTATTGGGAGGGCGACGCTTTCCGCCGCCAAGGCTGCCACGGCACGCGGTTTCACGACGCCTTGGGTATCCTCACCCTGCTCGCCCAGGCACAAAGCCAAGGCAAGAGCCTGAAAACCCAACAGTTCCGCCGCCACATCCAGCTGGGCTACGACGAGCTGGGCGACCTTTTGGAACAACTCGCCCGACGCGGCTACATCGTGCAAAGCCTGCGCAACCGCTGGATGCTGAAAACCAGCCCCGAAGCCATCCGCGTGGCCGATTTGTTCCGGCTGTTCGTGTATGGCAGCCATAGCCACACCAGCGATTCCATCGGCCGCACCGTGCAGCAAATCATGACTCCAGCCATCACCGCCGCCGATATAACCATGGCCGAATTTATCCGGCTCAATCAACAGCAGGATGGTTAATATAGTGAATTAAATTTAAATCAGGACAAGGCGGCGAGCCGAAGACAGTACAAATAGTACGGCAAGGCGAGCCAACGCTGTACTGGTTTAAATTTAATTCACTATACACGAAGTGCTGATCCGGTTTTCAGGTAGCCTTTTGCAAACGATGAAGGCTACCTGAAAATTATTCAGCAAGTGCATAAGCCGATATCGTGCTCCGCCGTTATCCACCGTTCACAATATTTTCAGGTAGCCTTTACGCAAGAACAGGCTGCCTGAAGCCAAAATCCCCAATCAACCCCAGCTGTTTGCCTCCCCTGTGTCGGTTTCCAGCTGCATCCTAGTCCAATAACAAGTAAAAAACCGCAAAGCGGCACCCGCCCTACCCTGCCTATCCATTAAAATAGCGCGCTTCTGATAGACCCGTTTGCCGCAATGGCATCCTGCCAAACCGTGTCCCCATCCGCCCTATTTTCTCGCCTGCCACGCCGTGCCCGCATCGCCCTTGTTGCGGCCGCTGCGCTACTGGGCGTGTTCATTTTAATTGCCATCATCGCTGCCGCCTCCGCCAAGCCGGAAGGCGCGATGCAGAGCAAACGCATTGTGGAAAAACTCGCCACCGTGCGCGCCAAAGGCAAAACCCCGGCCACCGGCTACTGGAGCGATGAAGTCATCCAGCCCGGCGACTCCCTGCGCAACGTGTTGGAGCGTTTCAACCTTTCCGCCCAGCAAATTCAAGACATCACCCAAGCTGCCGCCTCAGAAGGCAAACAGCCCCACCTGCACCCCGACCAAACCGTCAGCCTCAGGCTCGATGCCCAGCGCCGCCCCGTGCAGGTACAGTTTTTCAACGACGACGACAACGGCGAAACCCAACTGGTTGATTTAGCCTATGCCGGCAACCGCTGGCAGGCCAAAACCGACGACGTAAAAACCACCACCCTGTCCACGCTCAAATCCGTTATTATCCGCTCCAGCGGCACCACCGCCGGCGCCATGTCGCGTGCCGAAATCCCTGCCGAAGTCCGTGATTCCCTGCACGAACTGTTCAGCAACCGGCTCGATCTCTACAAACTCGAAGCCGGCGATACCGTGCGCATTCTTTATCAGGTAAACTACTTTCACGGCCAGCAGATTTCCATGGGCGACATCCTCGCCGTAGAAATCAGCCACCAAGGCAAGCTCTACCGCGCCTACTATTTCGGCGAAGACGGCAACGGCCGCTACTACGACGAACACGGCCAGCCGCTGAAGAAAGGTTTTGAAACCCAGCCCGTGCCGGGCAGCCGCATCAGCTCGCCCTTCGGCGTGCGCGTCCACCCGATATTAGGCTATTTGCGCATGCACACCGGCATCGACTACGCCGCCCCCACCGGCACGCCGATTCACGCCCCGTCCGACGGCATCGTGGAATTCCGCGGCCCCAAAGGCGGCTACGGCAACACCGTCATCCTGCGCCACAGCGACAGTATGCAAACGCTCTACGGCCACATGAGCGCGTTTTCCGCCAATGCCGCCCCCGGCCAGCGTGTACGCGCCGGCGACATCATCGGCTTCATCGGCACCACCGGCCGCAGCACCGGCCCGCACCTGCACTATGAAGTGCGCCTCAACGGCGTGCCGGTCAACCCTGCCGGTGTCGCCCTGCCCGCCAAACGGCTCACCACTGCCGAGCTGGCCGAATTCCGCCGCCAGCAGCAAACCGTGGAACAAAAACTCGCCCAACTGCGCGGCATCGGCAAAACCGTCGCCCAGCTGGATTGACGGCCGGTTGATTTAACGATAAGAAACCAAGAAACTGATTTTCAGGTAGCCTCAAAGCAGCGATTTTATGGCAATATATTGCCTGATTGCCGCAGCAAGAAAAGGCTACCTGAAACCTCAACTTCACCACATAACAGCAATAAACCAGTTCCGCCAAGAAACTACCGCATCCAACAGCACACCAAACCGCATTTCCGCCAAAGCGGCACCGCACCACCATGCCGCAGCGGCTTGACGTAAACAAAAGCAGAAGCCCGCAGGCTACCTGAAACCAAACCACCCAGACCAATACCGTGAAGCGCATAATCCTCTTCCTCCTCACCAATATGGCCGTGCTCCTGGCCGCCCGCCTGCTGTTCGGGCTGCTCGGACTCAATCCGCAAGACATCTCCGGCCTGCTGCTGCTCTCCGCCATCACCGGCTTTTCCGGCTCGCTGATTGCCCTCCTCATGTCGAAAAGCAGCGCCAAACAGGCCGTGGGTGCCCATGTTATCCGCCAGCCGCGCAACGAAACCGAAGATTGGCTCGTGCGCGTGGTGGAAGCCCAGGCCAAACAATGGAACCTGCAAACCCCCGAAGTGGCCGTTTATGAATCGCCCGAGCCCAACGCCTTCGCCACCGGCGCCAGCCGCAACAGCTCGCTGGTTGCCGTGAGCACCGGCCTTTTGCAGGTCATGAACCGCGACGAAGTGGAAGCCGTGCTCGCGCACGAAATGGCGCACGTCGGCAACGGCGATATGGTTACGCTCACCCTGATTCAAGGCGTGGTGAACACTTTCGTACTGTTTTTCTCCCAAATCATCGCCTCCCTGATTGCCTCCTTCCTGCGCCAAAACCGGCAGCAAGACAGCGGCGGCAACGCCATCCAAACCATCGTCAGCATCGTGCTGCAAGTGGTCTTCGGCTGGCTGGCCGGCATCATCGTGATGTGGTTCAGCCGCCAGCGCGAATACCGTGCCGATGCCGGTGCCGCCAAACTGGTGGGCGCGCCCAAAATGATCTGCGCCCTGCAACGGCTCAAAGGCAGCCAAAGCAGCCTGCCGCCCCAAATGGCCGCCATGGGCATCAACGACAGCACCCTGCGCTCCCTGTTCAGCACCCACCCCTCCCTCGACGACCGCATCGCCCGCCTGCAACAGCTGAATGATTAAATCGGTTGTTAAGCAAGCTCTGCCAGCCCAAACAATAAAAGGCTACCTGAAAATGCCGGCAAGCAATTTTCAGGTAGCCTTTATCTCCAACCGGCCAATAGCAAACTTATCCCAACCATGCACTGCTACGAAAAACTCAGCAGCCTTCTCGGCCTAGCCTGCCACCCCGATATGCAAGACTGGGAGTTGGAAAACGCCAACCTGGATCGCCTGCCCGAGTTCATCCATGCCTACCAAACCGGCAGCTTCTCGCGCCAAGAGCAGCACGCCTTGATGGGGCTCATCCTTGCCTCATTCGATGATTACCTGGCCGCCGAGGCCGCTCCCGACCCAGCAGTCGAACACACCGTTTGCACCTTGCTGGAACAGCAATGGCAAGATTTCCACCCGCTCGTGCGCTATTGGTCGCTGATCGATGAAGACATGGATGACGGTTTTCACATCACGCCCATCATGCGGAAACTTTGGACACGGCATGCCAAGCCGCAGCCCGGATAGCTTCGGCTGATGCAGTGAATTAAAAAACCGTACAACATCAGCCCAACCCGACGCCTTGTAGCGGCTGTTGTTGATTCGCCAGAAGCGGACGCCAACACCCGCAATGCCGATACGTTTACATTTCTTTTGATTTCCCTAATTTTCCGCTAAGCCTGCCTGCCTATAATGCAAACCATCGATTCAGGCAGCACCGCCTGCCGTGTTTAACCCCCCCCCAATCTTGAATAAAGGAAAACACCATGAAAAACGCCCTGCTCCTCACCGCCCTGTTGGCCGTATCTGCCACCGCTTCCGCCGGTTTCTCCGAAAATGGCCAAGCGGCCGCCTCCCAAAACGCCGTAACCCGCGTTTCCGCCCTGCGCAGCGTGCCGGACGACAGCTATGTTACCCTAGAAGGCTACATCGAACGCCAAGTGCGCCACGAACACTACATCTTCCGCGATGCCAGCGGCCGCATCGAAGTGGAAATCGACGACGACGTATGGCGCGGCCTGAACGTTACCCCGCGCGACAAAGTGCGCCTCGAAGCCGAAATCGACCAAGAATGGCGCCGCACCGAAGTAGACGTAAAATCCGTTACCCGCATCCAGTAAGCAAGGAGGCTACCTGAAAGCGAAGCCTCAACGCAGTTAAAACGAAGTACGTTTCTGCGAAGCCAAAATGCCCGTTCCAACAGAACGGCAATGGGCATATTAAGTTTCGTTCGAACTGCCGCCATATTTTTCAGGTAGCCCGTTCCGTTTTCCCCAATCTCCAAACTGTGAAAGGAAAGCCGATGTCCGCACGCAAACCCTCCCTCCTATTGCTGGCCGCCGCCATCATGGCCGTTTCCCTGCCCGCCCTGGCCGACCGCGACGATTACGATGACGATGATCATCACCACCGCTACTCGCAAGAGCATCGGGTACGCCGCGACCACCAGCCCAGCCGCTATCGGCAGACAGGCTATATTTCCAGCACCCGCGCCGCCAATATCGCCGCCCGCCACACCCGCGCCCGCGTAACCGACGTGGATCTCACCACCTGGCGCGGCCGCCGCGTGTATGAAGTGGATTTAGACGGCCGACGCGGCGATTATGAAGTGATTGTGGACGCCCGCAGCGGCCGCATCCTTTCTTCCAAATTCGATCCCGACGATTAAACCGTATCCTGCCGGGCAATCTGAAGGCTACCTGAAATCTGATTCGGCAGATTTTCAGGTAGCCTTTTTGGTGTTGGTAAACAGCCAAGCTGCCCTTCTCTGATGGCCAAACAATTTATAGTGAATTAACAAAAACCAGTACAGCGTTGCCTCGCCTTGTCCTACTTCTATACTGCCTGCGGCTCAGCGCCTTGTATTGGAAGCCCTCTCGGCTTGCCATACCGGTCGGCATGCAGTGCCGGGCTGCCCGGTTTGCGGCAATACCGGCAGCAGGCTACCTGAAAACCGCAGCAAAAAGCCCCACAAAAGCGGGGCTTTGGATTGGTGCCGGTAAAGGGAGTCGAACCCCCGACCTTCGCATTACGAATGCGCTGCTCTACCAACTGAGCTATACCGGCCAGATTCGGCAATTAGGCGCGTTTGCGGAATTCGCCGGTGCGGGAGTCGATTTCCACTTTGTCGCCGTTTTCAATATAGGCCATCACTTGGATTTCGGTACCGCCCACGAGGCGTGCGGGTTTCATTACTTTGCCGGAAGTGTCGCCTTTAACGGCAGGCTCGGTGTATTCCACTTCGCGCACGATGATGGTGGGC
>ERZ772827.762-NODE-762-length-17247-cov-6.110109_pt1 | contig 17247 bp, 16 predicted proteins | sample MGYA00580850_ERZ772827 | MGnify/ENA primary metagenome ERZ772827 (study PRJEB29015, sample SAMEA2737950) | human oral metagenome | biome: human oral; feature: human-associated habitat; material: dental | place: China | collected 2145 ...
AGAGGTCGGTGATGTGTACAAGACCATCGATACCACCGAGGTCGATGAAGGCACCATAGGAAGTGATGTTCTTAACCACACCTTCGAGTACCTGACCCTTCTCGAGCTTGCCGATGATTTCAGCCTTCTGAGCTTCGAGTTCGGCTTCGATGAGTACCTTATGTGATACGACGACATTCTTGAAGTCCTGATTGATCTTGACGATCTTGAACTCCATGGTCTTATCCACATACGCATCGTAGTCGCGGATAGGACGTACGTCAATCTGAGATCCAGGGAGGAAGGCTTCGATACCGAAGATATCCACGATCATACCGCCCTTTGTACGGCACTTCACGTAACCACGTACCACTTCGTCCTTCTCGAGGGCTTCGTTGATACGATCCCAAGAGCGTGCTACACGTGCCTGACGATGTGAAAGGACGAGCTGTCCACGCTTATCTTCTTGTGACTCGATGAATACCTCTACCTTGTCCCCAACCTTAAGGTCAGGATTGTAGCGAAACTCAGCAGCATTGATGCGACCAGAGCTCTTGAAGCCGATGTCTACGAGTACATCTCGCTTGTTGATCTCTGTCACAGTCCCCACGACGACTTCCTGATCCTTGACGTTAGTCATGGTCTTGTCGTAGGCAGCTTCTTGTTCCTTGTGGGAAGCGGTGCTAGCGGCTTCTCCCTGCTCAAACTCATCCCAGTTGAAGTCTGCGATGGGCTTGATCTCTTTTAAATTTTCCATTTGTTAAACTTACTATGAATTACACACGAGCGTCTCTCGATAGGAGAGGTACGCATGACTTGCTGACCTAAATAAGCGGACATCAAGCGATGCTCTCCTACAAAAGTCGGGTACAAAGATAAGAAAAAGACCTATATCCTACCCACTCTCAGCGACTTTACCACTCCATCCCGATGCAAACGCTCATGATACGCATCATCGTCTCCCGACAAAGCCCAAGCACAGCCTTAGGATAGAGGACTTAGATCGCTGTGACAGGGATAAAAAGACACCCTAAGCATCCCTAACGAGATGCCTCCCTGATTCGTTTCACCTTAGAGAGAAACTCTGGCTACCTTAACCTAAGGGCGTTGGGATGGGCGCCCAGGTTTAGGAGGGGGACCTCCACCTGGGTTATTGTACTCGCCTCGGTATGGCGGGTTCCAGTCCGCAGGCCTCGGTGGAACTCGACTTGTCCGATGGAGAACCCAGTGCTCCTTCGCTCTGGGCATAAACTCAGGAGCCCAACCAGAACCATCCAAAACAATTGCACTATAATAGGCAAGCGAGAGAGTCCCCAAATCATTGCTAAGTGTGCCCTGAAGGAAGTATCCGGTATAGCCGTACGTAAATTGAAACTGATAGATCTCTTCGACAACCGCCCCCATGGGGTTGGGAGCCAGCCTCTTCACTTGAAAGTAGTGTCCACCACCTTCACCCTCCATTACCTTAGAGATGAAAGGTACAGCTTTTCCCGATCGGTCGAAGACCCGAACCTGCATCAGTAGCCTATCTTGAAAAACTGGGGGATTTTCCTGCACTTGATACTTCTTCTGTTGGGAGATCGTTGCCTTGATCTTATACCCCTTGAACGTCCCCTCCCAGGTACCTGTATACTTACCAAGGCGACCATTCCCATCCTTTAGGTAAATACCCTGCGAAGCATCGGGTCGTTCAAGTAGCTCCAAAAGGGTCATATTCTCCAGGGGAAAGACCTGCTGTGCAAAGACTCTTTCTTGCACTGCTAGTCCCAATACCAGCAGTAGGGATAATATGTATCTATTCATTGCGCTAAGCTTATCTGATGAATTACATGGGTTAGCAACCCAGCAGTTGGCTCAAGTAAATTGAACCAGAGGCTAAGGGATATAGGAATGCACGGCTTGTTGGAAAGAAGAACCTCCTCACATTATCTGCCAGAGGGACCAATCGGTGCAGAAATCGAGTCTAAGCATGGAGGGTTCCAATTCGCAGGTCTCGGTGGAACTCGACTTGTCCGATGGAGAACCCAACGCTCCTTCGCTCTGGGCATAAACTCAGGAGCCCAACCGGAACCATCCAAAACAATTGCACTATCATAGGCAAGCGAGAGAGTCCCCAAATCATTGCTAAGTACACCTTGAATGAAGTAGCCGGTATAGCCATACGAAAAATGAAACACATAAGACTCTTCGACAATCGCACCCATAGGGTTTGGAGCCAGCCTCTTCACTTGCAAATCATCTCCACCTCCTTCACCCTCGATTACCTTAGAGATGAAAGGTACAGCTTTTCCCGATCGGTCGAAGATCCGAACCTGCATCAGTAGCCTATCTCGAAAAACTGGGGGATTTTCCTGCACTTGATATTTCTTCTGTTGGGAGATTTTCGCCTTAATCTTATACTCCTTAAAGGTCCCCTCCCAAGTACCAGTGTACTTATCAAGGCGACGGCCGATATCCTCCATGTAAATACCCTGCGAAGCATCAGGTCGGTCAAGTACATGATAAAGGGTCATATTCTCGAGAGAAATGACCTTCTGTGCATAGACTCTTTCTTGCACTGCTAGTCCCAACACTAGCAGTAGGCATAATATGTATCTATTCATTTCTTTGAGATCATCTAGATGCACACATTAAACCAGAGAAACACTACAGTTACCCCAAGTAAATTAAACCATAATACCAAGAGGGCTAAAGGAATGCTCTTCATCACTTCACGACTACTCTCTACACAGCAAACCACCTATCCATACATGGAAATACAACAAGGAATCATTACTACCTCCCTAAAACAAAGGTAGAAATATTCCTTACGGAAACAAATACACTTTAATCTATCTGCTTAGCGACTTGCCGAAGCACACCCACCTTATCCTCCCCGAGAGATATACGACTCATTAGCACTAGGGACAACACTGTTAAATTTTGATAGGAGCAAGAGCGGATACTCTGCCTTCACAAATGTGCGTATCTAGGGCATTCGAGGAGGGGGAACGATGAGTTACCATAACTCGCTGAGGCGAGTTACCGCAACTCGGCAAATTGAGTTATAGTAACTCGTCGAGAAAAGTTATGGTAACTCGTAAGAGCGAGTTACCACAACTCGCAGGAGGGAGACTTATAGTAAGTCTTCGCCCTTTGATTACATACCACTACACACCCTCTGCTCAAAAGTGTTTCTCCCTTAAAAATAGAAGAAGGGGAGAGTACGAGGAAGAAGGTAATAAGGAACTAGAGGAAGCAGAAACAGCAAGAGACCATGCACCCCATCGGCAGAAGCAAGGGTGCATGGTCTCTCGTTGAAAAGCAGGGGTAAAATGCGTGGCTAGAGCCCTGTATAATTATGTGGAGTAATGCGACGCATTTCGTCCTTCACCTCTTGGCTAACGGAGAGCGTTTCGATGAAGTCATGAATCGACTGCTCGGTAATATGCTCATTCGTGCGAGTCAGGGCCTTGAGTGCCTCGTAGGGCTTAGGATACCCTTCCCGACGAAGAATGGTCTGAAGTGCCTCAGCGACCACAGCCCAGTTACTATCTAGATCTGCATGCAGAGCCTCTTCGTTAAGGAGGATTTTACCCAGCCCCTTGCGCAGGCTCTTGAGTGCAATCATACTATGCGCTAGAGGAACACCTACGTTACGTAGCACCGTGGAGTCAGTGAGGTCTCGCTGCAAACGGGAAATCGGGAGCTTGCGAGCGAGGAAGCCAAAGATTGCATTGGCCAAACCAAGGTTTCCCTCCGCATTCTCGAAGTCAATTGGGTTTACCTTATGAGGCATTGCAGAGGAACCCACCTCACCTGGTCGTATCTGTTGCTTGAAGTACTCCATGGAGATATACATCCAAAAGTCTCGTGCTAGGTCGATCAAGATAACGTTGATGCGGGTCAAGACATCGAAGAGCGCTGCGAGCTGATCATAATTGGAAATCTGGGTAGTGAATGCCTCACGCTTTAGCCCCAGACTATGGACAAACTCCGTGGCGAAGTGCTTCCAGTCATGATCAGGATAAGCCACTGCATGGGCATTAAAATTACCCGTCGCACCACCGAACTTCGCCGTATGTGGCAGAGCCTCAAGCACCTTAATCTGTTCCTCCAAACGATAGACATAGACCTCCAGCTCCTTCCCCAAACGTGTGGGTGAGGCAGGCTGTCCATGTGTGCGGGCAAGCATAGGCACATGCACCCACTGGTCAGCGTAGAACTTCAATTGGTCTACTAGGCCACCGAGCTCGGGTAGATACACATGCTCCACCGCCTCACGTATCATCAGTGGGAACGAGGTATTGTTAATGTCCTGAGAGGTCAACCCAAAGTGAATGAACTCCTTCTCATCCGAAAGCCCCAGTTCGTCAAACCGCTCTTTGAGGAAGTATTCCACCGCCTTCACGTCATGGTTTGTCGTTCGCTCAATCTCCTTAATGCGTAGAGCGTCTTGGCTAGAGAAGCTGAGGTAGAGGTCGTGCAGTCGCTCACGACGCTCTTCACCCAATACGTGGCGAAGCGATGGGAGTTCCTCCGAGAGCGCAATGAAGTACAACACCTCTATCCGCACACGATAGCGGATAAGAGCCTCTTCAGAGAAATAGGAGGCCAACGCCTCGACTTGGGCACGATAACGGCCATCAACAGGAGAAATAGCTTGAAGCGAATCGAACTGCATGACTAGAGAAAGATTAAGTAAGAGCGAGGGAAACAAAGAAGCGAAGCCTAGCTAACCTCCCCGTGAGGGAGCTGAGCTAGACTTCGCTAATGGGTCTAAAGAGGCATCGGCATCTGTCGAGGCTACCTAAGGCGATTGGAGGTGCGGATGAGCATCTCATCGTAGATCATCCTGCGAGCAGCTAGATAGAGCAAGGGAAGGCAGATGATCGGCAGTGCCAGTGGGAAGCGTATCCCAAAGCTTGCATCGTTGGCAGAGCAGAATCTCCAGCTAACGAAGGCAATATACATCAGCTCTCCCACTATGAGGAAGAGCAGTAAAACCGTGAAGCGCATCTGGAGCATCCGCCTCTTGTATAAGAAGACCAGCCTTAGAGCAAGTACGGCAGAGACGATACTCAGCGCACCTATACCCCAGACATTATGTTGCCCCACACCATCGGTGCCATTATATATATGCCAATTATCCAGGAAGCAGAAAGTCCCACCTGGCAGTGTAAAGACGGCGATATCCTGAAAAGCGAAGACGGCCATCAGAAGGGCTACTAAGACGAGCCAGACGGTCTGTATTCGTTGCCACATAGTAGCTTAAAACGAAAGGAAATGGATTATTTCTTGGTGCTACCTGCGATGTTGTAGTACAAGTCACCATCCTCATATTCTTTCGCTGCGATGAGGGTTGGCTTAGGCATGCGCTCATACTGACGGGATAGCTCGATCTGCTCTTGGTTCTCAAAGATCTCCTGAGCATCGTCACTAAATACCGCGAACTCCTGCAAGCGTGTCTCCAGCTCTTGCTTGGTCTCAGCAGCAATCTGATTAGCACGTTTAGCGATAATCATCACCGTTTCGTAGATGTTCTCCGTATCTTGGCTGAGACGAACCATGTCTCGGCTAATCGTATTGGTTGGTACGTTCTTTTTGTACTTGGGCATATCTATTACTGTCTATATATTCAGGAGGGGGAGGAGAGATGGTTAGTCGTTCACCTTACGACTATTCATACGCTGATAGATGCGCTGTGCCTGCTTCAAATACTTCCCCTCGGGAAAGTCATTCACATAGGCATAATAGGCATCGATGGCATCACGGAGACGCTCTTGGAGCCTCTCTGGTACACTCAGATCTGCTTGATCTTGCTTGGCCTTGAGGATGAGGAAGTAAATATCTTCCTTATGCTTTGTGTAGGGGTAATCCTTGAGTGCGTTTTGAGCAGTGATGACACACGACTCATAGTTATTCCCAAGGTAAAGCCCGAGGTCATAATAGAGCTTGGCTGCGAGGTACTCCTTGTAGGCAAGCTTATCCTGAAGGTCAAAGAGCATCAGCTGTACATCATTGACATGTACCCCCTTGGGATAGAGGTCGAGGTAAGTCTGAAGCTCCTTTATTGCCCCCAATGTCGCCGACTGGTCAAGCCGAGCATCGGGAGAAGCCTTATAGAGGCAATAGCCTGCCTTATAATGTGCTTCCTCAGCCATCGGAGCCTTGGGATAGCTGGTATAATAGTTCTGGAAGTAGCGTGAGGCATCTGACTCTTGTCCCTCATTGAAATAGGAGTCAGCTAGCAGGTAGGTACTCTGAGGTCCCTCTGTCGTCCCAACTAAAGAGGGAACGACATCCTCCAGCAAGCTTATCACACGACCATATTTCTTCTCGTTATAGCTCTTCTTGGCAAACGAATACCGCTCAGCCACATCTGTAGACTTCTGCACACGATAGTACTCCCCACACGAAGCGAGGAGCATAATCCCAAGGCAAGCTGAACAAAGTCTCTTAATCATACTATATTGTCTCATCACAGCCCAGAGCAGAGCGCTGAGCCTCGCAAAGATACTACTTTCCTATATAACGTAGTGATGATGCTTTATATGCTTCCTGCAATCATGGTATGAGGTAGGCTCACTACGGGAGTGTAGCGAGGCGATGAGCGAAGCCATCACAGCCAGAGAAATGAAGGGCTAGTAGCCGAGGCAGACCAAATGAGACAAAGAGCATAGGTGGCACGGCGGCTAAAGACTCTCCCCCCCATGAGGGAGTGAGCTTTAGACCGATCCATGCACCGCTGACATGCTGTACGCTTTTCCTCCCTCTGGCTACACAAGTCATACCGAGGAGGCTCAAGGACGAAGCGCGAAGGGGCGGCTTTGGATAGGTTGGAGGAACGTGAAGAATACCCCTTCTTAGCGCCTCCTAGTCCTAGCCTTGGTGTAGGAACTCATGTCCTACTTGTCCCAAGCAAGCACGCCTGAAGGCATAGCAATGCCCTAGGCGTAGCCGAGAAATCTCTGTTACCGTAAGTAATATAGGATTCTCCTCGAGGAAGCTACTAAGCCCTCCGGGAGACCCGAAGGGAGATGCACAGCATGATGTCATCATCTTGGAAGCCAATGCACGCCCGAGGTTCTGTGGCGGAAAGACGTCCTTCTGTATCACATCTTGCATCAGAAGGTGCACTCATCGAGGAGACAATCTGTAGTGTTACCCTACTTGTCTCATGGATAGTCTTCCCAATCTTATTCCCGAGATTGTTACACTTGGATCTTAAAAGTAGGTCTCCTGGCTTATCATCCTGACATCTTCTTCCCTGCTGACCTTCCCAAGATCTGGTCTCAGTGGCAGAGCCGCAGCCCTTAGCGGAGGGAGAAGCCCACAGATAGCATGACTATCGTGGGGGATGACTTACAGTAGCGGGCACTGCGTCGGACTCACACCGACTTCCCTTGCTGGCTCTCCTTCCTTAGCGAAGTACTCCTTACTCCCCTCTTACGAAAGAGCCATACTTGTAAGACACCACAAAGGTACGACAAAAAATACAAATAAAAGAAGGAGCTGGGAGGTATAAGAATGAAAGGGCTCAGCCCCTCCGCTCCTACCAGCCTTTAGTTATCATGCCACTGCCGAAGCATATATGGTGGTTTTCATCGTAGAGGACAGCGTACTGCCCTGGGGCAATGCCTTGGATATCCTCTTCGCTGTCTATGCGATAGCCCTCTTGAGGATCATAGTAGAGCATCCCTCGAGCGAACTCTGGTGTGTGTCGGATCTTAAAAGTAATCGGTAGGGGCTGACGCTCCGCCTCCCCAACAAGACGATCCACGCCTTCCCGCACAAGGGCATCATAGCTCCATGGGTCGAGGCTAACGAAGTCACACCGATCCATGGCTATGTGCCTCCCGTACTGGTCTCTGGGGTCATAGCCCTGCGAGACAAGGATAATATTTCGGCGAATGTTCTTCTTCACCACGAACCACGGCCCACCACTAAGCCCAAGCCCCTTCCTCTGGCCAATGGTATGGAACCAGTATCCCTTGTGTCGACCCAGCACCTTGCCCGTCTCACGCTCGATGATGAGGCCTTCCTTCTGCCCCAATGCCCGCTCAATGAATTCATTATAATTCACCTTCCCGAGGAAGCATATCCCTTGGCTATCTCTGCGTTTAGCACTGATCAGGTGTGCTTCTTCCGCCACTTCTCTGACCTCACTCTTGAGCAAATGCCCCGTGGGAAAGAGGAGCTTCCTCACCTGAGCAAAATTAATTTGCGCCAGGAAGTCTGTCTGGTCTTTTATCGGATCAGGTGCGGTGGAGAGGAAAAGATGATCCCCCACAAACGTTGTCGTGGCATAGTGCCCCGTGGCAATAAAATCAAAGTCCTTCCCCCACTTCTCTTCAAAGCAGCCGAACTTAATGAGCTTATTGCACATCATATCTGGGTTTGGGGTCAGCCCTGCTCGGACTGTATCGATCGTGTACTGTACGACACTCGCCCAATACTCCTCATGTAGCGAGACCACCTGTAGCGGACAATCATACTGCCGGCTTAGATGACGCACTACCTCTAGATCATCCTCCCACGAGCAATCCGTGAAGCCCTTCTCCTCCATCCCAATCTGGATATAGAAGAGCGTCGGTTTGTAGCCTGCCGAACAAATTAGATGAACAACCACAGAGCTATCTACCCCACCCGACACCAGCACAGCGATACGGGGAGAGGAGATGCCACTACGGGCGATGCGCTCCCTCAGTGGAGCAGTAAGCGAAGCAATATCCATACACTCATATAACAATCCCTCCACGGGGAAGGATTTCCACCGCAAAGATAGTGAAGCAGTAGGGAGTGGATGGCAAACGGGGTAAAGTATAACGTGGTGGTACCTGCTTCACACAGGATTTCACCCCGCCTAGTAGACCGAGATAGCCTAGCGACCCAAGACGCCCCTCTATTTGCATGCTCTCCTCCTCTACCCCACCCCCTCCAAATAGGTATCCCCGTAACCTATGAGGAGGTACCGAGGATACCTCACGAGAGGTTACGGGGATACCTCCTCAGGGTTTTCCTCGGCACCTATATGGGGACGACAAAACCTGCGGTATCAGGGGGCTGGAGATGAGCTGTGTAAGGGAACAGAGTAGCCTCGAGCCACGTCCCGTAGGGAAAGCGGTTAACGGAGAAGTAGCAATCCACACCCCCATCCTTCGGTCACTGCCCTCTCTCCACACCTAAAATTACGTACCTTTGCAGGCGAAGGTAGCTTGACAGAATGAAACTTACCTGCATAGTCCATTACCGCACCCTTTGGGGCGAGACGCTCTACATCTCTGGGGACAGCCCTACCTTAGGCTCTTGGGATGAAGCGAAGGCACGCCCTCTCACCTACACCCCTGATGATCAATGGCTCATCGAGCTAGAGCTCCCCGAGCCTTCCCCCAGCAACCTCACCTACAAATACCTTGTCCGAGATGCAGAGGGCAGGATAAGTCGCCGTGAAGGCCTACTACATCATCACATCACCCTACGAAGGAACGTAGATTGCACCTATGCCTTCGATAGCTGGCTCGATACACCTCTAGATGCCCCGAGCTTCAGTGCTGCCCTGCTCGACGTACTCAAGGGGCATTCCCCCGAGGCTCCAATCCGCCTTGCTCCCGGCACTCCTCAAATCACCTTCCAAGTCTTCACGTCATCCGTCCCGAGGGGTGCACAACTCTTCCTCTCAGGGAGCAGTGACACCCTAGGGGCATGGAGCAGGGAGCGTATGCAGAGGATGCACCACCTCGGTGGGGGACGCTGGGCGGTTACCCTACCCTACCATATAGAGCAAGGAGAGGAAAGATGCTGGGAATATAAGTTCGTCATCCAAGGGATAAGCGAGGAAAAACTCCAATGGGAAGAGGGGGAGAATAGAGTCATCAACCTCACAGAGGAGACCCAGGGACAAGACATCACGATTACCGATGGTCTGGCACACTTCCCCTCAAAGCCTCTTCGCCTCTCGGGCTGTGTCGTCCCGCTATTTGCCCTCAGAGGGGAGCAGGACTTCGGCATTGGGGACTTTGGGACGCTTCGAGGGATGATTGACCTCGTGAGTGAGGCAGGGATGAATGCCCTACAACTACTCCCCATCAATGATACCACCTTCACCCGTGGGGAGCGAGACTCCTATCCCTACAATGCGATTTCTGTAGATGCTCTTCACCCTATTTATATCAACCTCACTCAGCTCCCCCCGCTACATGATGCAGAGCTAAGGGCAAAGCTCGAAGAAGTAGGCAAGACACTCCGAGGGAAGGATACCATAGACTATCCACAGGTGATCCACCTGAAGGAAGAGTACCTTCGTGCACTCTTCGACCAAGAGATGAGGGGACAACTACCCAACGAGGCTTTCGCCACCTTCCTCCGAGAAGAGGAGCGTTGGCTAGAGCCTTATGCCTACTACTGCCTCCTCAGAGACAAGCATGAGGGACTCCCCCCTACGGCATGGGGTGATGATCGGCACTACGACCTACAGCGACTACGCTCTACCTATTACAGCATCGCAGACGCCAAGATACAGCTCTACCATAAGTGGGTGCAGTACCTCCTACATACCCAGCTCACCGAGGTGCGAGACTACGCACGAAGTCGGGGAATCTTCCTCAAGGGAGACCTCCCCATCGGTGTCGCTCCTCATGGCGTGGAGGTATGGGTAGCACCCGAGCTCTTTCACCTAGAGCAGAGTGCAGGTGCACCACCTGATGACTTCGCCGTAGACGGACAAAACTGGGGCTTCCCTACCTACAACTGGGAGGCAATGGCAGGGGATCGTTTCCTCTGGTGGCGGAGGCGTCTGGAGCGACTCTCCCATTACTTCGATGCGCTACGTATAGATCATGTGCTGGGCTTTTTCCGTATATGGGAGGTGCCACGTAGTGAGGTATCGGGTCTGCTGGGACACTTTCATCCCGCCTTACCCTACACTCTAGAGCAGTGGCGAGATTTCCTCGGAGACACCCCACTTATCCCCCTACTTACCCACCCTCTTATCCACCGAGAAGACCTACAAAGCCTCCTGGGAAGGGAGACCCTAGATGACCTCGTAAGCCGAGGACTCCTACACCCAACAGCGGAGGATAACCTCTACACGCTACGTCATACAAGTCAGCAAGCCTACGAGGATGAGACCATCATCGAGGCCGTAGGGGGAGCAGCCACAGCACGTCTACTCAGCCAGCTCTGCACCGAGACGGCACTCATCCGTGATCCCTACAGCGAGCGATACCATCCACGTATCGCCTGGGAGCGAAGCCTCCTTTTCCAGCATTGGGAGCCTTCCCTCCAAGAGGCTTGGTTCAAGGTAAGCCAAGACTTCTACTACGTCCGTCACAATACCCTTTTCAGAGACACGGGGTACTCACGCCTTTCGTCCCTTGTCGAGCAAACAGGGATGCTCCTCTGTGCCGAAGACTTAGGCATGATTCCCTCTACCGTACCCGAGGTGCTCCACCAGCTCCAGATCCTTACCCTCGAGCTCGAGCGTATGCCGAAGGACTTCACCCCAAACGGCTGGGCAAGTCCTCAGCTCTTCCCCTACCACAGCATCGCCACAACCTCCACCCACGATATGCCGTCGCTTAGGGGCTGGTGGCACAGCCTACCCGAGGACAAGAGGCAAGCCTACCTCATTGAGGAGCTTGGGCGAAGTAGGGAAGAGGTACCCGCACTCCTTGCCCAAGAGACACTGGTCTACCGCCTCATCATTCAGCACTATCTTACGTCTCCTGCGCTGGGGGTGCTTCTCCCTCTCTCCGACTGGATGTCCATCGAGGGAGACCTCGCCAAGCAAAGCCCCGAAGAGGAGCAGATCAATCACCCCGAGCGGGCAGACCATTACTGGGCTTACCGCTTCCCCTTCAGTGCAGAGACTCTACTAAGGGATTACCCTCACTGGGTACAACTCATCCAACAATACATGCATCACTCAAATAGATCACACCGCCTATGATGGAGCGACTTTACGTCTTAGAGGAGGCCGACATACAGGAGTTCGTCGGTGTCAATCACGCCAATCTCGTGACGCTGGCAAACCTCTTCCCTAAGACGAAGCTACGCATACACCAAAACGTAATTAAAGTGCTTGGTGAGCCTCAGGCTGCCGAGGATTTACTCCAGATCCTTGCCCAGCTCGAGGCCGTATGCACTCGGTATAACCAGCTTACAGAGAGCCAGATCATCGAGGTCGTTCAAGCCTACCGCTCCCCCAAAGCCTCCCCTAAGACCCCAGCTGAGACCAGCGATGTACTGATCTATGGGGTACACGGCAAGGCCATCCAACCTCGAGGGGAAAATCAACGGCGCATGGTGAGGGAATTTACGTCAAAGGACCTCTGCTTCGCCACTGGGCCTGCTGGTAGTGGTAAAACCTTCGTTGCTATTTGTCTTGCCGTAAAGGCACTGAAGGCAAAGCAGGTTAGGCGTATCATACTCTCCCGTCCAGCTGTCGAGGCAGGTGAGAAGCTGGGATTCCTACCAGGTGAGATGAAGGATAAGTTAGACCCTTATCTACAACCCCTGTACGATGCCCTCGGGGAACTGATACCTGCTCCGAAGCTCAAGGACTTCATCGATACAGGTGTCATACAGATTGCTCCACTGGCCTTCATGCGTGGACGTACGCTGAATGATGCTGTCATCATCCTCGACGAAGCACAGAACACCACCCCCCAGCAAATGAAGATGTTCCTGACTCGCCTTGGGGCAAACTCCAAGATGATTATCACGGGAGACTTCACCCAGATAGACCTGCCCCGTGGCATACGCTCTGGGCTAAGTGATGCGCTGGATAAGCTACATAGTCTCTCGAGCATTAGCTTCATCCATTTTGATCGTTGTGACATCGTCCGACACCCCTTAGTCTCAGAGATTGTAGAGGTGTATGATCGTAAAGAGACCAATGAAAGCTAGGATAGTTAGCCCCCATTCCAAGAGGTATTTAATCCCTGTTTTAAGCGGTATCTAATTCTAGTTTCAAGAGCTATTTAATCCCAACTCTAGGGGGACACCAATCCCTGAGGCAACGGATGGCTCTCCTTAGCTTCACAAGAAGATTAACTCCAATTTCATTCAAATACATAAGCTTGATTATGGCACAGACTCTGACGCAAACTGACCTACACCTACCCGGACAAGACCACGTATATCATGGCAAGGTACGCGATGTGTATTTCCTCAAGGATGGGCGTATCGTGATGGTCGCTACCGACCGTATCTCCGCCTTTGATGTCGTACTCCCTGAGGGTATTCCCTACAAGGGGCAGGTACTTAACCAAATCGCTACCTACTTCCTAGAAGCGACGAAAGATATTGTCCCGAACTGGTTAATCTCCTCCCCCGATCCTATGGTATCCCTCGGGAGACGTTGCAAGCCTTTCCGTGTAGAGATGGTGATACGAGGTTACCTAACGGGCTCGGCATGGCGTGCCTATCGTGCTGGGGAGCGTACCCTCTGCGGTGTGAAGCTACCTGAGGGGATGAAGGAGAACGAAGCCTTCGCAAGCCCCATCATTACCCCTACAACGAAGGAGGATGAAGGTCATGATGAGAACATCTCTAAAGATGAGATCATCCGTACGGGTCTCGTCAGTAAAGAAGACTATGAGCAACTAGAGGCTTATACCTATGCCCTCTTCAGACGTGGGCAGGAGATGGCACGTGAGCGAGGCCTCATTCTTGTAGACACGAAGTATGAGTTCGGCAAGGGTGAGGACGGCACAATCTATCTCATCGATGAGATACATACCCCAGACTCCTCTCGCTACTTCTATGCCGAGGGCTACGAAGAGCGCTTCCAGAAGGGAGAGGAACAAAAGCAACTCTCGAAGGAGTTTGTCCGCCAGTGGCTCATCAAGCATGGCTTCCAGGGGCGTGCAGGCGAAGTCATCCCAACGATGACCCCAGAGTACTGCAGAGAGGTCTCAGATCGCTACATCGAGCTTTACGAGCTGGTCACGGGGCGTCCCTTCGTCAAGGAGCCTACTGACGACCTCACCTCTCGAATCGAGCATAACCTGCTCGCTGCACTGCGCTAAGCACTGAAGTTCCCTACATGTCATTAGCCCTATGGGGCTTGCTTCCCCCAGAGTGTGGGGAGGAGCAAGCCCCATAGGGCTAATATACTTTCAGAGCAGATGTAAGGGGAGCCCCCTCCGTTACCTCCCCCGACTAACGCCTAGAGAGGTCATCATGAGTGGTCTGTAAAAGGGCTCGACCTCTCCGCACTCGCTCCTCAGAGGGGGCAGGGTGCTCCTCGAGGATGTTCGCCCCTACGTTCTCCATCACCGTAACGCCTGTCGAATCAATGAAGCCGAAGCCATCATTAAACGTATAGTAGGCGAAGGGATAGGTATAGTTCCCCGCTAAGATATTCCGACTAAAGAGGAAGGCTCGGTAGGACAAGCCCAGCTGAGCCAGGAGGGTTGCAGCCAAATCACTCTGGGTCATCAAGCGATCAATCACCCGATGCTCCTTCACAGCCCCACCGAACCAAAGCATGGGGATGTGGTGGATGTACGAGGTATGTCGCCCCTTACCTTCTCCCGTAAAGTAGCCATGATCCGCCACACAAATCACAAGTAGGTTGTCCCATGCCTTCGTCTTACGTAGCCTATCAGCCAGCTGACCGATACAGTCGTCTACGTAGGCGAAGGCATTGGGGACCTCTTCCTTAAACTTCTGGTAAGGCACGATGAATGGCTCGTGGCTACTGAGGGTGAGGAAAGCTGTGTGCCAAGGCTCTCCCTCCCCTCGCTTCATGATCTCATTATAGAGGTAATCAAACGTAGCGTGATCCTGTACCCCCCAGCTCTGTCGCGGTAGACTTCGAGCGAGGGTAGCGTCGTCGGTCACACGCTGGTAGCCCGTCGAGAGGAGATAACCCTTCATGTTCGTGAAGTTCGCATCTCCCCCGTAGAGGAAATCAGTCTTATACCCTACCCCCTGCAGAGCCTGTGCTATCCCCGAGAGCGAACGGCTCTTGGCAGGCATCTTCATGACCGAGTGCTGGGGGAAGCTAGGATAGCCACTAAGTGTGGAGAGGACACCACGGTCGGTGCGGTAGCTGTTGGCGTAGCACTCAGAGAAGACTACCCCCTCACGTGCCAGACGGTCTAGGTTAGGTGTAATACCGGGCATTCCCCCGAAGCTCGCTATATATTTTGCGCCAAAGCTCTCGAGGATGATGACGAGGACATTCGGGCGTTTGCTCCTGAGGAGCTCCTCTGCGGCTGGGGCTTCCTGCGGATACAATCCTTCGACAAGCTTCGCCCGTTCCTCCTCGCTAAAGAAATTATATTCAGCATCAAAGTCCTCGGCCTTATCCATCGAAGAGACAAGGCTAAAGAGCGGATTAACCGCAGCATGATTCAAGAACTGGCTTTGGCTAAAATATACCTGCCCTACATTCGTCGTAGATCGCCCAACACCTCCACGGATTACGAGGAACGTAAGGGGAAACATCGCCAGAGCCAGTCCCACCCCAACCAGAGGTCTTTGCCCTCGCTCCCAGCTCTTCCCTACCGCTCTTTGCAGGAGGAAGAAGAGGCCACCTGCCCAGAGTACAGCCATGAGGATGCCAATACAAAGGAAGAGGAGCGACACACTAGCAAAGGCATTCTGTGGTGAGTCTAGGTATTGGAAGATCGTGGCATCAAGCTTAAAGCCCCAAAAGGGATAAAGCCCCGTATCCCCTATAAATACCAATGACAAGACAATGGCAATCAGGGCATGGTAGACTAGGAAGACCCTACGAGCAGGGAATGAGCGGAAGGCATAGCTCACCAACACCAGCACGAGAGGTAGGGCGATGAGGTAACCCACGACCGCAAAGTCCAAGCTCAACCCATGCCATAGCACCGCCAAGTAGTCCGAGCAGGACATGCTGCCTATCAGCTGATAGTTATAAAGGATAAAGATGGTCTTCTGTAATAAGAAGCTCCCCATAATAAGGGCAACGAACCGCCCCAAATACGCCAACCGATCTTTCATTGTTCCCTGTATTTCTCCCACAAAAATACGGCAAATGCTCTGCTCCCACCCCTTCTGTGAACATCCCCTCTCCCCTCGTACCCCTAAGGCAAGATCCTCGACCTCGTGACGAAGGCTACAACACTCCTTCCCAATACGACCCCTCAGAACCCCTCAAGATAAGGGGCAGGTCTGTATGGTCCATCCCCTATCAGTATGTATCTCTATGGTGCTGTAGCACCCTGGGACTTTTTGCGGTGGAAGGTGAGGGGTATCTTCCTCCCTTGCTTGAGCGTCAAGATATCGTTCTTCACGCTAGCGTCATAACTATAGGTTATCTCCAATGGAGTCCCAATCTGTCTGCGGACGTCTTCCTCAACTAACTCTTTTAGCTGCTCCGTTACTGTATCGTAGGCTCTTTGGAGGGCTGCTTCACCTTCCCCCTCAACATCCCGGGCAACTACATCTGTATAATTCTTGCCGTTGATAAGGCATTCAAGGATCTCGACTTGGACAGAATCCTTATCGAACTTGAAGGAAAGCCCATCACCATAGACGTTGTAGATAATCGGAACTACGATAGCTACACGTAAGTATACCTCCTCTTCCTCCTCCCGCATAGTGAGCGTTTTCCCAGCCTTGATCAATCCTCGACTCCCGTTATCAAACTTCCAGTCAAAGGCATAAACCTTAGCCTGCCCTCCTCCCATCCATTCTAGGTCCTTCAAGATCTTAGGGTCGCCCACCCACTCCCCAAGGATATCTTTGCTAAGTGTGGATTCGTTACAGGAGCTGAGCCCCACGAGGGCTAGGAGCAAGCATAGGATGCTTACAAGACTTAGTCGTTTCATTACTTCCTGATTATTTCGTGTTTGTATTGGGTTACATGCACAAAGGTAGCGAACTTGGGCTTACAGACTGTATACAACAGAGGGCGTATAGGTACTGGGGGAACCTCCCCAATCACCTATCATAGGTGACAACCTTCACCTATCATAGGTGACACCAACCACCTATGATAGGTGATTGAAAAGGTAACAATACAACCTGCACAAGGGAAAAAGATCCCATTGGACACCCTCAAAAGGTGCGCCCACAAAGGGGGTAGACCACTAATACACAGAGAGAAAAGAGGACGGCAAAGAGGGGGTGTCAGACAATCTGCCGAGAATTTTCTGCTGAGGTAGTAGATACTTTATATTAAATATGTACTTTTGCTATCAAGGTTAGATTAGTTAGGAATATGGAAGCAAAACGCATCGAGCGTGTACGCCTAATGGAATCAGCTCTAAACCGCTGGATCGAACTCGGCAACGAGGGCGA
>ERZ772827.763-NODE-763-length-17241-cov-8.881531_pt1 | contig 17241 bp, 16 predicted proteins | sample MGYA00580850_ERZ772827 | MGnify/ENA primary metagenome ERZ772827 (study PRJEB29015, sample SAMEA2737950) | human oral metagenome | biome: human oral; feature: human-associated habitat; material: dental | place: China | collected 2145 ...
AAGAAGGATCTATGCGTTGTGATGCGAACATTTCTATCCGTCCTTACGGTCAAGAAAAATTCGGAACAAAAACAGAGCTTAAAAACTTGAACTCATTTACTTTCGTAAGAAAAGGTCTTGAATACGAAGAAAAACGTCAAGAACAAGTAATCCTATCAGGTGGGAAAATTGAGCAAGAAACACGTCGTTTCGATGAAACAACAGGAACAACAAAACTAATGCGTGTTAAAGAAGGTTCTGACGATTACCGTTACTTCCCAGAGCCAGATATCGTACCTATGATTATCTCTGATGAATGGATGGAAGAAGTAAGAAAAACTATCCCAGAACTTCCAGATGCTCGTCAAAGAAGATACCAGGAAGAACTTGGACTACCAGCATATGATGCACACGTACTAACACTAACAAAAGAAATGTCAGATATGTTCGAAAAAACTGTATCATTAGGAGCAGATGCCAAACTAGCATCTAACTATCTAATGGTAGATGTGAATGCTTATCTAAATAAAGTTCAAAAAGAACTTAGCGAAACAGCATTAACTGCAGAAGGTCTAGCAGGAATGATTAAACTAATTACTGATGGAACAATCTCAAGTAAAATTGCGAAAAAAGTATTTGCAGAACTTATCGAACACGGTGGAGATGCTGAGAAAATCGTTAAAGAAAAAGGGCTTGTACAAGTATCAGATAGTGGACAACTACTTGCTTGGGTTAACGAAGCATTAGATAACAATCCAAAATCTATCGAAGACTACAAAAACGGACGCGACCGTGCTATTGGTTTCCTAGTAGGACAAATTATGAAAGCTTCTAAAGGACAAGCCAACCCACAAATGATTAACAAAATGCTATTAGAAGAAATAGCGAAGAGATAATAATAAAAATAGCCTCAGAACATTATAAGTGTTTTGAGGTTTTTGTGGTGGGAGTAAATAGAAGAAAAAAACTAAATGTAAAACTATTACCTGGTATTGTCCAATCAACAATTTTTGGTGAAGTAAGTGGGCATAAGTCAGAGAGATTATTACAGTTGGTAAGTATTTTTTAAAAGACTCATAGACTTTCTAAAATAGAAAAAGATATAGATGCATGATAATTGTGTTATATGATTATGATATTCTCTACAGAAGCCTATTGAAAATTTTAAGAACTTATTGGTAAAATATAATTAGAAATTTAAGAAAGAAGGTATACTGATGAATTTATTATATATTATAGGAAATGGATTGGACATTCAATATGGTCTTAAGACGAAATATTCCCATTTTTATGAATATCAATTACCTAAATATCAAGAAAGACAAAAAAATTCAAAGTATGTTAATGTTATTTATGATAATATTCAACAAGATAAAGAAAATTGGTCTGACATGGAATTATCTTTAGGAGAATTAACAAAGAATTCAGAAATAGATGAAGAGAAATTTATGCAAGATTTAGATGATGTAAATGAAGACTTAAATAACTATCTTCGCTCTGAACAAGATAAGTTTGATGTAACAAGCAAGAATATTACAATAGAAAATGAGTTAGCTAATCTTTTGAAATTTATTCCTGAAAAAGATGTTGAAAGAATTTCAGATTATCTTAATAACATGAATTACACTACTGATCAAATAAGAATATTAACTTTTAATTATACAAATATTTTAGATAATTTAATAGAGAAAGTAACTAGCTCAGTAAATAATACGTTTAGAAGTAATAGTAACGGATGTAGTATTGGAAGTGTAGAACACGCTCATGGTACATTAGAATTTGCTTTAATACTTGGTGTTAGTGAGGAAAGTCAATTGAATATAGAATACAAAGATGAAAATAGAAAATATTTAATTAAAGAGTCTCTTCTTTCCGAAGTTAGGGAGAATAGAAATATAAAAAATGATAACTTAATTAATTGGGCAGATATGATAATAATTTTTGGTACATCTATTGGAGCAACTGATAATTATATATGGAATAAAATTGCCGAAAATTCTATTAAAAAAATATACCTATATTAATTCATTATTACGAAGCAAATATAGAATTAATTCGAAAACTACCTAGGAAAATAGGGCAACTGTATGAAAAAGTAGAAAATAATTTTATAGAAAAGTCAGGAATAGACGATGAGAAGGAAATAGAAGTTTTAAAATCTAATATAGTTCCAATTATTTCAAAAAAAATTTTTGAAATAAAAGAGGATAAAAGTAGTTAAGTATGTAGCTATTATGAATGTTGTTATATAAAATTAATGTATTTAGGAGTTTAAATGAAAAATTATGGCGGAAATTTATTTAAAGATACTAACAGATATAGTAGAAATAGGAATTTCAAGAAAGTAGAAAAGTGATAAAAACATAAAAAGTGTGAATAATAAAACTCATGAAAAAGAAATATTTAATAAAAATATTGAGCTTCTTTAGAATTAAAAAGTTAAAAGTGAGAAAACTACATTTTATGAAATTTTCTATCGGTTAGCTTTATAATATATTAAATTTAAAGAATTACTAGCAGTTTACGGTTTTAACAACAAAATTTCATATAATAATATTTATTTTAATCTTTGATTTTGTTATAATTAAATTTGATAGTAAAAAATATTTGTAAAAATGTGTAAAAAACGTATAAAAAATATAGATTTAATCAATAATAATTAGGAGTTATTAAATGGGTAGTTCGTATAATGCATTAGAATATAATAAATTAATAAGTTTCATATGGTCAGTGGCAGGTGACTGTCTTCGTGACGTGTATGTTAGAGGAAAATATAGAGACGTAATAATTCCTATGACTATAATACGTCGTTTTGATTCTATAATAGAGCCACATAAAAGCAAGATTTTAGAATTAAAAAAAATGGCAGAAGAAAACAAATTAGACATTGAAGAGACACTAAATACAATGGTGGAATTACCATTTTATAACACTTCAAATTTTAATCTGAAAGATTTAAGACATGAAACAAATCGTCAAAATCTGAAGAAAAATTTCGAGGAATATCTTAATGGATTTTCAGATAATATCAAAGAAATACTTGAGAAATTTGATTTTAGTAGCCAACTTAGAAAAATGACTAATGCTGGAATCTTGGGTTCTGTTATTGAAAAATTTACTTCAAAGGAAATGAATCTTAGTCCTTATGATGAAGTGAACAATAAAGGTGAAATTATTCATCGTGGTCTTGATAACCATGCAATGGGAACTTTATTCGAAGAAATAATTAGAAAATTTAATGAAGAAAATAATGAAGAAGCGGGAGAACACTTCACTCCTCGAGATGCTGTAGAATTAGTAGCAGACTTAGCAATAGTTCCAGTATTAGATAAAATCAAGAATGGAACATATTCTATTTATGATGGAGCATGTGGGACATTAGGTATGGCAACTGTTGCTGAAGAAAAACTACAAAAACATGCAGAAGAAAATAATAAACAGTTATCAATTCATATATTTGGGCAAGAATCAACTGAGGAAACTTATGCTATAGCTAAAGCAGATTTACTAATTAAAGGTGGTAATACTTCTAATGGAGAAGTATACTACGGTTCAACATTATCAAATGATGGAGCGCGTGGAAAACACTTTGATTTTATGCTGTCGAATCCACCATACGGAAAAACTTGGAAAAATGATTTAAGTATTCTAGGAGCAGGAATTGATAAAGATCCAAAGAAAAATGTTACAGATAGTAGATTTGTAAGAAGTTATAAAGAACAAGATGATTATAGAATGATTCCTGATGTAAGTGATGGACAATTATTATTTTTATTAAATAATATTTCAAAAATGAAAGATACCCCATTAGGTTCTCGTATTGTAGAAGTTCATAATGGTTCTGCATTATTTACAGGTGATGCAGGAGGTGGAGCTAGTAATGCCAGACGCTACATGATAGAAGAAGATTTAATAGAAGCTATTATCCAATTACCAGAAAATATGTTTTACAATACAGGAATTACAACACATATTTGGGTGTTATCAAATAGAAAAGAAGATAGAAGAAAAGGTAAAATTCAATTAATTGATGCAAGTAATATTAAAACCCCGCTTAGAAAAAATCTAGGTTTAAAAAACTGTGGATTTTCAGAAGAAGATAGGAACCTTATTCTGGATTTATTCCAAAACTTCGAAGATAATGATAATTCAAAAATATTTAATAACGAAGATTTCGGGTATTATAAAGTTACGGTAGAACGTCCTCTAAGACAAGCAGTGTTTTGTAATAATGAAAATATACTTCAAGTAGAAAAAGAACTTAAAAAAATAGGTTTTTATACTGGCGAAATAACAAAAGAAAAACTAGCTGAAAGTTTTATGAAAAATACAGCTGGAGCGATTAAAGAATTAGAAAAGAAAGAAAATATTCAAAGTTATTTAAAAGTCCTAAATGAGCTAAAAAATGAGGAAATTTATCTAGATTATAGAAAATTTGAAAAAGAATTTGATAAAAAATTAAAAGGATTAGGAATAAAAGGTACTACATTTAAAAAGCTAGTTTCAACTGGTTTATTAGAGAATATCATAGTAAAAGATGATAAAGCAGTAATCCAAAAAGATAAACAAGGTAATATTGTAGTAGATACAGAGTTAAGGGATACAGAGATTATTCCATTAACATATCCTGGAGGAATAGATGCTTTTATCCAGGAAGAAGTTCTACCGTATCACCCTGATGCTTTTGTAGATGAGAGTAAAATACAAATTGGTTATGAAATCAACTTTACAAAATACTTCTATAAGCCGAAACAACTAGAAAGCGTAGAAACTATAGTTGAAAGAATCCGAGAATTAGAAAAATTATCAGAAGGTATGATGAAGGAAATCTTGGGGGGACTTTATGAATAAATATGAAAATTATAGAGAAATAGGTTTACCTTGGTTAAAAGAAATTCCAAATCATTGGGGAATAAATAAGGTAAAAAGATATTCTGATAATAAAAAAGAGTTAAACAAAGGAAATAAAGAAAAAAATGTATTATCACTTACATATAAAGGAGTAGTAAAAAATCATATTGATAAACCTAATGGATTAGTACCGAAATCTTATGAAACATACCAAAAGTTTAAAAAAGATGATTTAGTTTTTAAATTAATAGATTTAGAGAACATAAAGACTAGTAGAGTGGGAATTGTTAATGAAGATGGAATAATGAGCCCTGCATATATAAGATTAATATTAACAGATAGATTATTTCCTAAATATGCATACTATTATTTTTATAAATTATATATAGAAGAAGTCTATAATAATTTAGGAGCTGGGGTTAGAAGTACAATGTCTGTTTCAAATTTGCAAGACATGTTAATACCTGTCCCTAGTTATTTTGAACAAGAGCATATTGCAAAGTATCTTGATTGGAAAATAGGGGAAATAGATAAGCTTATACAAATTGAAAAGAATAAAATAGAAGAGTTGGAGATGTATAAGTTAAAAGAATTTAATACAACACTTTTAGTTAATTATAAAAAAATCCCTTTAAAAAGAGTTGGTAAGATATATTCTGGTAAAGAAATTGAAGATGAAACTAAGGAAGGCATACCAGTATACGGTTCAGGAAAAAATATATTTAAATATACAACAAAAGAATTATTAAATGGTGAATATATTATTTTTGGAAGAAAAGGAACTATAGGGAAACCATATAAACTTAGTGGAAAATTCTGGATAGTGGATACAGCGTATGCAATAAAAAATAATGATTTAGTTTTATTGGATTATTTATATTACTTATTACGCATTTTTAATTGGGAAGATTTTTTAACTAATACTGTAAAACCAAGTATTGTAGCAAATCAAATTTTGCAAGTTAAAATGAGAATACCGTCTATAGAAATTCAAGAAAAAATTGTTAAGAATATTTATTCATTAGAAGAAAAACTTGAAAATACGATAAAATTATCTAATAAGAAAATTTCATTACTAATTGAATTGAAAAATGCCCTAATCTCAGAAGTAGCAACTGGTCAGATAGATGTTAGAAATGTAAAAATTCCTGAAAGAAAATAAAAAGTAAAAAAGAAAAGGAGGTGGAATTATGGGGATAAAAGATACTCATATGGAAGAACAATTAGAAAAAGAAATAATTAAATATCTAGTTGATAAAAATGGATATGAATATATAACACCATTAGAAATGAAGAGTAGTTATAATCGTGAGTTTGCGATTGATGAAGATAGACTACTGCGATTTATAAAAGATAGTCAACCTCAAGAATTTGAGATTCTCGGTCTTGATACTGAGAATGGTCGTTTGAAATTTTATAACAAACTTAATAATGATATCAGACGTGATGGTATTGTATCTATTTTAAAAAATGGGATTAAATGTTATCCTTCACAGGGGACTATTCTTTTCTATCATGCTTTAGATCCAAAAAGAATAAGTTCTTATGAAGAATTTGATAAGAATATTTTTTCAGTAACTAATCAATTAACATATTCAAATCAAAACAGAGCGTTAGAACTTGATTTAGCAATTTTTATTAATGGACTACCAATATTCACAATGGAACTAAAGAGCAGAGGTTCTAGCACGGGGTGGACATATAAAGATGCAGAAGAACAATACAAAAATGATAGAGATTCAAGAGACCCATTATTTAATTTTAAAAAGTGCTTAGCACACTTTGCTGTGGATGAGAACTTCATTACATTTACAACAAAGCTAGAAGGAAAGAGTACACGATTCATGCCGTTTAATAAAGGGACATTAGCTGGAGGATCAGGTAACCCTGTAAATTTAATCGGAACAATGACAGATTATTTATGGAAAGAGTTTTTACAACCTAAGACGTTAACTACCATAATTAGAGATTTCGCTTATGTTTCGGTAGATAAAGTGAAAAGAAGTGAAACACAAATTTTTCCTAGATATCATCAATTCAGAGCGGTAACTAAGTTAGTAAAAGATGTAGAAGAAAATGGTGTTGGTAAACGATATTTAATTCAACATAGTGCAGGTAGTGGGAAAAGTAATTCAATAACATGGTTAAGTTATCGTTTAGTAGAGGTAAACTACAATAATAAAAAAGCTTTTGATTCTGTTATTGTTGTTACAGATAGATTAAATTTAGATAAACAGATAACTGATAATATTAGGAAGTTTATTGATGAAAAAAGTATAGTGGGTCATGCTAGTTCATCAACAAACTTAAAAGATCTTTTATTAGATGGTAAAAAAATAATAATCACGACTGTACAAAAATTTCCATACCTAATAGAAAAAATTGGTTCTGATCTGAAAGGGAAAAACTTCGCAATTATTATAGATGAGGCTCATTCTTCTCAAAGTGGACGTGCAGCAGCATCACTTAACATGGCTGTATCAGGAAAAATGAGTGATGAAGAAACAAGCATAGAAGACCAATTAAATATAATTATTGAAGCTAGAAAAATGCCAGAAAATGCGAGTTTCTTTGCTTTTACAGCTACACCAAAAGCCAAAACATTACAAATGTTTGGTGAAGTATTTGATTTGTATTCTATGAAACAAGCAATAGAAGAAGGATTTATTCTTGATGTATTAAAAAATTATACTAATTTTGAAAATTACTATAAAATCTATAAAACAGTAAAAGATAATCCAGAATTTGATAGGAAAAAATCTCAACGTAAAATTAGAACTTATGTAGAAGGTCAAGATTTTCCAATTAGATCAAAAGCAGAAGTTATGGTAAATCATTTTATCGATAATACCTCTAAAAAAATTAATGGGAAAGCTAAAGCTATGATAATTACACAAAATATACTTCGAGCAGTAGAGTATTATCATATTGTTTCAGAACTTTTAGAGACCAGTAAAACTGGCTGGAAAGCTGTCGTAGCATTCTCTGGTGAAAAAGAATATAAAGGAAAATTAGTTACAGAAGCTAGTTTAAATGGATTTTCTTCTAAAGAAACTACTGAAAGATTCAAAGAAGATGAATATAAAATTTTAATAGTTGCTGATAAGTATCAAACTGGTTATGATGAACCGCTACTACATACTATGTATGTAGATAAAGTATTAAATGATGTTAAAGCAGTACAAACATTATCACGACTTAACCGTAGTGCTAAATTTAAAATAGATACATGTGTATTAGATTTCGCTAACTCTCCTGATCATATTTTAGAGGCATTTCAACCTTACTATAAAGAAACTAAATTAGAATCTTTTACAGATCCTAATAAGCTACATGATTTATTAAGTATATTAGATGGAATGTATGTATATGAAGAAGATGAAGTTGATAAAGTAGTTGAAATATTTCTAAAAAATAAAAATAGAGCTCAATTAGATTCCATTTTAGATAGTGTGGCAGAAAGATATAAAACTTTAAACGAAGAAGAACAAGTGGAGTTCAAAAGTGGTGTAAAGTCATTTATAAGAACTTATAATTTCTTAGCATCAATACTCCCAATAGGTCAAATTGACTGGGAAAGAAAAGTAATCTTTTTTGAAAAATTAGTATATAGGCTACCTACTCCTAAAGAAAAAGATTTTACAAAAGGTTTATTAGATACTATAGATTTAGAAAGTTATAGATTAGAGAAAAAAAATACTATCGATATTATTTTAGAAGATGAAAATGGGAAACTTAATGGTGATAATATTGGTGCAGGAAGAAAGAATAAACTTGAGTTAGATTATCTTGAAAATATTATTGTTATATTTAATGATATTTTTGGTAATATTTCATGGAATGATAAAGATAATGTAATTCGACAAATTAAATCATTACCAGAAATAGTAATGCGTGATGATAAATTTAGAAATGCATTAGAAAATTCTGATTTAGAAAATATCAAAATAGAATATAATAATGCATTGAAAAGTGTATTCAAGAGTATCATGAATGACAATATAGAACTATTTAAACAATGGACAAGTAATGCTAATTTTAAAAAATGGTTAAATGAAGAAGTATTCAATGAAATAATCAAACAAAAAATGGATGAAGACTATAAAAAATTAAGAGAATCTGAAGGGATTTATCAAAAAGTAGCAGAGGATAATATTAATAAAAATTATGGTAAATAAGTTTAATTCTTAAAAAGGAGTTAAATATGAAATATGTTAATAGAACTATAGAAAATGATGAAGAAAATACATTGCATTGTGAACGATTATCTAATTTAATATTGCAAAGGGAGTTAATTGAAGCAAAAAAATTACTTTTAAATTTTAACGAATATCCAAATGAAGTAAAATATGAATTAAGTATGGCAATATTTCCTTATGTTTCATTGGTTTGTATGGGTTATGAAGAAATTAATGGTATAGATGATGAAGATTTGAAAAATATTATAAAAAATATGAGGACATCTTTGAAATTATTTAGTGATCAAAAAATAACTAAAGCGCCAAAAATTATTAATGAACTTAGAACGAAATATTTAGAATGTGTTAATGGTGATTTAGTTAATACATTTGATTTAGGTGTTTATTTTATCAATGGGAACCCTTATTTAAATACATACCAAGTACAACTTTATTTTTCTTTAAAGTATGCCAGTAAAAAAAAATTAGAATATCATTTTGGAAAAGAGTTAATGTTAATTTCAGAAAATATAACAAATTTTATTATGGAAAAATCACGTACTTTTGATTGTTCAGATGATATTTGCAAATATTATTATCACAACTATAAAATAAAAAATTTTGAGTTAAATAGCATTGATTTCAAAAGTGAAGAATTGACAAAGAATAATGAGATTAATAATTCTCAAATTATAATGTTATTTATGATTTATTGTCAATTAAATTTTTTGTATCACGTCCTTCCAATATTTCTAAATACTGATGCTTCTTTATTTTATAGAATTAAGTATATTATATATTTAAATGTTAGGAAAGTTCTTTTACAATTTGTTAATATCTATGATAATATTTCAAATCATAAAATTGTTATTGACATAATAAACGCAAACAGAATTTGTAATGAATTGAGAAATAATATATTCCATTATAATGTTGAATTAGAAAAGATTAAACTTAAAAAATTATTTGAAAGTAAATGTAATATTTCACTAAAATCTATAATTGATATTTTTTCTAATGAACTAGATACTTTAGTTGATAGTGATTTATTTGAATTTGAAAGATATATAAAAGAAATAATAAGTATTATTTTAGTTAAAAATAATGAGAGATATTAATCGGGAAACTAAATTTTCTTTTATGAATTATGTTATAATAGAACATAGACTTAACATAGATTTATAAAAAGGAGTAGAATATTATGAAATCAAAAAAATTATTAACAGCGTTAATAACATTTAGCTTATTAATAAGTGGATGTTCATCAGTAAAAGAAGAAAAGAAAGAAAATCCAGTTAAGAATGAAACTGATAAAGATAAAGTAAATTCATCTAGTAGAAAGGGAGAGTATACTTTTAAAGATGGAAAGGTTTCTATGGAGGATATTGATATTAAAATCACTAAATATAAAGTTATTCCAGTAGGAGAGGAAGGAAATGAATATGGTGAAAATCCTGTTATTGCCTTCTGGTATGATACAACTAATAAGAGTGGAAAAGACATAATTAATCCAATGAGTGCATGGTTTGCAGCTTTTCCAGAAGGACCAATTCAAGATAATGATAAAAATAAAGTTAATAAACTTAAAGTAGCAGGTCATCCAGATAAAACGTTATTAAATGACCAATCAGCAACTATAAAAAAAGATGGAACAGTTTCTGGTGCGGTAGCATATGAACTCACAGATTTGACTACTCCAGTAAAACTCACAGCTTATAAAGGAGTAGGTGGAATTGAATTAGGGAGTCAAGAATTTGCAGTAAAATAGAATATATTTAAATCCCAATGATTTAAAAAATTATAATAAAGAATAGTAGATTCAGTTATGCAAAAAATAAGTAAAAAATGGAAGATATTTATAATGGCTATGGTAGTCCTGATAGGTGGAGGGTATGGTTATTATAAAGCAAATAATAGAAATGCATTTGAAGAAATGTATAATTCCTATTATAATGTCCTGCCACTTAGGACAATTGCTAATATGCCTCAAATAGTACCTTTAACTAGACATCAAACAGAACAAAGTATTAGGGCTCTAAATTATAAAACTAATACAGATAAAGATAAAGTAGAAATTTCATTAGTGAATAACTTAGATAGAAAAAGTATCTCAATAATTTCTTCTAGTTATATCTCTGAAGAAGTATACTTAGATATAAATTATAGATATGAGCTAGATACTCGAAAATTAATTAATTATGTTAGTTTCCGTGGTAGAAATATTTCTAGTACTGATGACAAACAAAAGCAAAGAAAAGAACTACTAGAAAAATACAATATTTCAAAAGAATACCTACAAGAAAAATCTGATAAACTATTAGATACTGTACTGACGGACTGGAAGAGGTATAGTAATAGCTCATATTCAAAAGATAATATGGGAAGATTAACAATAGAGAAAGATGAGTTTTTAAGTTAATAAAATACTATGAGAAAAAGAAGTAGCTATAATTAGTGGCTGTATAATAAATCCGGGGCATGGAAAAAACCATGCTCCGGATTTTAATTAATGACTTTAGTCAGTTGAGGAGGAAAAGCCTCCGAAATAAAAAACCACCCGCTATGCGGGTGCGAGATAAAAGTTAAATAATTGAAAAAACATCCTTTCTTGATAAAATAAGAGTAGTTCAAGCTCTATAGGAAAGAAAGGATGTTTTTTATATGGCAAATAAACATAATAGTTTATCACATACAAAATGGTTATGTAAATACCATATTGTATTTACACCTAAGTATAGACGAAAAATAGAATATAATCAATATAAAAGAGATATAGTAAATATAATACAAAGGTTATGTAAGTATAAAGGAGTAGAAATAATAGAAGGACATATAATACCAGATTATATACATTTGTTACTATCAATACCACCAAAATACAGTGTATCAAGTATAATGGGATATTTGAAAGGAAAAAGTTCATTGATGATATTTGATATGCATTCAAATTTAAAATATAAGTATGGAAATAGAAAGTTTTGGGCAGAAGGATATTATATAAGTACTGTAGGATTAAATGAAAGTATATTTTGGATTATTATCTTTTTCATCACTTGATTAAGATGTAAATTTGTAGAAAAAATATCAAACGAAAGTGTTGATGTTGAAAAATAGGTCAAACGAAAAGGATGAGTGATGCCTTAAATAGTGTATTAGAAAAATTTATAAAAGAAGAATGAAATTCTATTGAACGAATTTATTATCGTGACGAATCTTTAAGATATATTACGAAACTGAAAAATATTTTTCATCAATTAATGGTAAAAAGAAAAAATAAAATTTTAGAAAAGGTGAGATAAGTTCTGGCTGACTTTTAGATAATTCAAAAGAGCAAGTTACTGTTTTAAATTAACAGGCTATTTACTTGTAAGGGATTTCGCTTTATAAGGATATATGAAAAATGATATAATTATTGTGAAAAATTAAATTTAAATGTTTTATAGGAGACAATTATGGGAGCTTGGAATGCAACGATTTTTGGAAATGATACTTCATTAGATGTAAAAGAAGAATTTTTTAGAAGATTTAATCTTGGAGAAGAAGTAGAAAATATTAAAAATTCATTACTTTTAGAAGAAGATGACGAAGATAGATTTAATGTTATCTTTGCTCTTGCTCATTGTATGTGGGAAGTTGGTCAACTTGATGATGAGTTTTTAAATAAAATAAAAAATATCATCGCTAATCAAGAAGATTTAAGAGTAAATGAAGAATTAGGTGCAGATGACAAATTTATCAAACAAAGAAGTAAAAATTTAGAAAAATTTTTTAAAAAAATTAGCATCAAAAAAGAAAAACCTAAAAAAAGAGTAGCCCCGCCTGTAGAAGTAGAAAGTAAATACAAAAATGGAGCTGTGATGTTATTTAATTATGCAGATGGTATGTGGGGAGTAGTTATAGCTGTTGAAGGTAAATTTTATGATAAAGAAACATTTTATCATTATATACAAACAGATATTAAGATGTCAGAAAAACCAACGATGGAAGATGTTTTAACAGCACATATAATCGATCCAAGTTTTCATAGTAAAGAATATAATTCATTTAGAGACCCGATATACTATCATTATTTTATAAATTTAGTTTCTGGATATTTAAAAAGTAGAGAAACGAAAAAATTTGAAAAATATAATGACTATGCTTTTGAAATTATTGGCTATTTAGCTGACTGGGGAAGATGTTCAAGTGGTTCTTTTCATGCCTTTGATTATTATAGACAAAAAACAGCAGAAGAATTTAAACAATGTGTGATAAAAGAACTCACAGAAAATTATGAAGAAAATCCTGATGTGAGAACGAAAATGACTGTTGCAGAAATAGAAAAAGAATTTCTTACTCGTGTATTAACAAGGTAGCTAATAAATTTTAATTTTTAAAAGAGGTAAAAGTATGAAAAAATTAACATTTATTTGTACAATTAAATTCGATAAAAATAAAAGAAAATCTTTACCAGACTTGATGTCAGGTAATTATAGACCCCATATTTTGTTAAAAGGAGATACACAGTATTTGGGATTTTATTTTGAACAAGGAAAAATTAAAAATTTTGATGAAGAAACTATTTGTTTCCTGAATCCAATCTATGAGGGTGTTGACTATTCAAATTTAAAAAAAGGAACAAATTTTTTTATTATGGAAGGCTGTAATAAGGTAGGAGAAGGCATTGTAAATGAAATCTTTGAACATATTTAAAGTAGGATACATAAAAAGAAGATTTCTAGCAAATAAAAAAAATTTTAATTTTTAAGAGAGGTGAAAGTATGAGAAAAGAATTTTTAGAAAATATTTCATTAAAAGCAGAAATTGCCGAGGACAGTTATTATTTTAATATGAAAAAAGAAGTCTTTGACAAAGCTATGAAAGGTAATGAAGAGGAGGATTTTTATAAAGAATACTTAAAGCAAAGAGAAATTGGCTTTGAAGCTTACCAAACAGAGGTAAAAGAAGAAATTAAGAAAATTTCATCATCTGAAGAACTTCATCTTTTGATTGCTGAATACAATTTTGATTTCGGAAATTTTTTATTAGAGCAAATCATTAACCATCGTTTATGTGATATAGAAACTGCAAAAACGATTTACTGGCTTTTATCACCGACTTATATTTATGAAAAATATGATAGTTTAGAAAATTGTCCAAAAGAAGATTATATTTGTTATGATGATGCAAAACTTTTAATGACAATTGAAGAAAAAGTAAAAAATGGAGTTTTTAAAACAGGACTTATTGTTGAAAAAAATGCTTTTATGATAGCAGAGATACAGGAGACAGATTTTTTAGCCTCGCCATATAAAAATATCCCGGAATCTTTGAGAAGAAAATAAACTGTAATTTTAAAGGAATTAATTTTATGAAATATTTATTAAAAAAAGAAGATTTTATTTTAAATGATTCAAGGTATGTTTCGAATTATGAATTTGAGGATGAAAATTTTAAAGTAACTATTTATAAAGAAGATTTTTCGCAGAAAGAAATTGATTTCACTAACAAGCTAATTAATCTTTATGAAGAAAATTTATCTAAAATAGCTTTGGCTTGTGTAGAATCAGATACTTTTAAATACTGTTATCCTGATGAAAATATTGAAAGTATTATCTCAAAATTAGGTAAGCCGATATTTAGAAGAATGGGAAATACAACTTTGTTAACATATACAGAGCACACTATTGATTATCATCATATTTTGGACATTGAATTTGAAGGGTTATATGAAGATATTTTTAACATAAGAATTGATGGATAAAGTGAAAGATATTATATTTAGAAATAAAAAATTTACTTAAAGAATATAGTATTCAAAGTAGAGAAGACTATTTGAATAAAATACCATAAGCACTAGCTGAAATTTATGAAAATATAAAAATAGTACAAGAAAAATATAATTTAGCTGATGAGGAGCTGGAAGATATATTTGAAAGTATTTTATTGGAATTTGAAAAATAGAAAAGGATATTTATGGTAATTGAAAGAAGAAAATAAATGGGATTATTTTATGAAGATAGCAAAAATGCCACCTAAAAAGATTGGAGAAACAAGTTTTTTTTACTTATAAGCAAGAATATTGAAGAAATTTCTAATGAATACAAAGAAAAAGTTATTCGTTTTTTTAATGAAAAATAAGAAAAAACAAATAATGATGGTGGAAAAAAATATTATCAAGCATTGATAAATAAGATTTAATAAAATAAATAAACTTTAATTTTTAAGAGAGTTTTAAAATATGGAAAAACTTGTAATAGAGATTAAATGATTTTATTTAATAGGGGAAAATGAATTTGAAGGAAAATTAACAATTTTGGGAAAAGAGACCTTTGTTTTTATAGATGATTTTAAGGAATTCAATATAGAATTTGTCGGGTTTAATGGATAAGAAGAAATGTATGGAGAATGATTATATGCAAAGCAAAAAAATAAAAATTTGTGATGAATGTGAAAGTCAATATTTTGCAGAAACTTCAAAAATGGCTAACTTATGTCCTAATTGTTCTCACTATCTTTATGGTTATGAAAATTGCAATCATAAATTTGAAAATGGTAAATGTTTAAATTGCTATTTAGATGAAAAAATCTATAAAAAAATTACAATTGAGGATATTAAAAATCTTGGTGAATCATAAAATATTTGTGATCCAATGTTTAAAATGATTATCTATTATGAAAGGTATGAGAAATATTTGATGACTTCAGAAAGAGTTATTTTAGAGAAAAGATATTTATGTACTATTCATCGGTATTTTGGAGAAGTTATTAAAAGAAGACATCATCAATTTTTCTATAATTTCACAGGGATTTTTTGGGAAGATGCTTTAAATGGTTTCAAACATTTTGGAATTCCAGAATTTACAAGCTAATTTTCAAAAAGTTATTGATTGTTGTGGTGGAACAATTTCGTTTGATAGAGAGAAAAGATAGAATATGCTTGAATCTTTGGAAGAAAAAAATGAAGAGGAATTTTTTGGAATTTTAGATGAAGTAGACGATTTTGCTTTTGAGTATAAAGTAGAAGAAAATAAATTTAATTATATCAAAGCTCATCCTGAAAAGTTTATATTTGAGCGAGAATATAAGAGGTCTTAATTTTAAAGGAGAAAACTATGGCACACGATATGGTACTCAATCAGGCTTTAAAAGTTTTAATTGGAGTGTTTGATAAAGAAGAGGAATATAAAAATTATTTGATAAATAGAGAAAAAGGACTTAGAAAAGAAGCATTTCAGCATTTGGAGTTATTTATAAAAGACTTTGAAACAAGAAGTGAAGCTGAACAACTGCAATTTATTAGAACTTTATTTGAATTGGAAAATACATCATTTATTATGGACGAAGGAATCCCTTATCCCTTAAGAAAGGTTTTGAATGGTAAGTTACAAAAGTTCTGTGAAAGTGGAAATGTTGATGAAAAAATATTTTATTGGGCGGGGAAATATTTATATCGCATGGATTATATTAGAAAATCACTAGAAATCAATCCTAATTATGATGATGCAAGGATTTTTATTATTAAGGAAAAGTTAGACAGACTTTGGTTTGCGACTCATCATTTACCAGATTATTATTGTAAAGACGGAGAAGAATATGAAGATTTAAAATTATGTGAAGCTACACAAAATGAAATAGAAAAGATATTATCAGAAGAAAAAAGAGAATATTTATTTAAAGATTTATATTTTTATAAAGAGCTTATAGAAAATTACATTGAATGGAAAAAGTCGTCGAGCCTAACCTTTGAAGAATGGGGAAAAGAAAATAATAGAAAAGTAGATAGCGGAGTTATTTCGATTTATTATCAAGAATAAAAATTAATAATTATAATGAGCTAAAATAATAGCGAAGATATGTGATAATGTAATGAAGATGTCTGTAAACAAAATGGATTTCGAATAATTCAAATGTAAGAGTATAAAATATATTAATTATATATTTGTTATCATCTTCTTTCTTTTATTTTGACTTTTTTCGCGATATAATATAATTACTAATTAGATTCGGAGGTCAATTATGAATAAAGTAATAGAAACAATGATGGAACACCGTACAAGAAGAAGTTTTGTAAAAGGGAAAGAACTTCCAAAAGAACATCTTGAGCAAATTATCGCATGTTCTAAACAAGGATCAAGCTGGATGAATGGACAACACTACAGTATTATCGTAGCAACAGGGGATACAAAACAAAAGATTGCTGATTTAATTAAAGATAAAGCACCAGGTAATGCGGCTCATATCGAAAGTTCTG
>ERZ772827.764-NODE-764-length-17233-cov-7.630690_pt1 | contig 17233 bp, 12 predicted proteins | sample MGYA00580850_ERZ772827 | MGnify/ENA primary metagenome ERZ772827 (study PRJEB29015, sample SAMEA2737950) | human oral metagenome | biome: human oral; feature: human-associated habitat; material: dental | place: China | collected 2145 ...
CGGCGCGGGGCTGGACGTGCCCGGCCTCCTCCTCGCGGGCGGCGTCGCCGGAGGGATCGCGCAGGGTGGCGGTGTCGACGGAACCCGACACCAGACCCACGGACGAGGCGGGGGCCAGTTCCGCTCGATCCGCTCCGTTTTCGCCGTCCCCTGCCCCGGCCTCGTCGATCGCGGAGCCGAGGGACGCGCGCTCGGCGATGGCGGCGTCGAGGGAGCGCAGGCGGATCTTGGCGGCACCCAGGTTGGAGACCTCGTCGATCTTGAGGACGGTGTGCACGTCGCCGCGGCCCTCGAGGATCTCCTGGACCTGGTCGGCGGTGATCGCGTCGACGCCGCAGCCGAAGGAGTTGAGCTGGACCATCTCGAGGTCGGGCTCGTCGCCGACGCGGGCGGCGGCCTCGTAGAGGCGCGAGTGGTAGGACCACTGGTCGAGGACGCGCAGGGGGCGCTCGAGTCGCGCGTCCACGATGGAGTCCTCGGTGAGGACGGCCATACCCAGGCCCACGATGACCTCGGGGATGCCGTGGTTGATCTCGGGGTCGAGGTGGTAGGGGCGGCCCGCGAGCACGATACCGCGCACGCCGTGCTCCCGCATCCACTCGATGGTTTCGACGCCCTTCGCGCGGATCTCGGCCTTGACGGCGGCGTCCTCCTCCCAAGCCTTGTCGAGGGCGGCCTTCATCTCCTCGACCGGAATGTCGTAGCCGTATTCCTTGAAGGTCTTAGACAGGTGGGCGGGCAGGTACTCGCGGTTGCCGAAGTTGACGAAAGGGCTGATGAACTGGGTGCCCGGATCCAAGAGACGCTCCATGTTGTTGCGGATGACCTCGGGGTAGGTCGCCACGATGGGGCAGTTGAAGGAGTTTTCGGACTCGGTGAGCTTCTGCTCGAAGTCAACGCAGGGGTAGAAGATCGTCGTGATGCCCTTGTCCAGCAGGGACTCGATGTGCCCGTGGACGAGCTTGGCGGGGTAGCACACGTTCTCCGAGGGGATGGACTCCATGCCGGTTTCGAAGAGGTCGTGGTTGGAGCGGCCCGAGATCATGACGCGGAAACCCAGCTCGGTGAGCATCGTGAACCAGAAGGGGTAGTTCTCGTACATGCCGAGCACACGCGGGATGCCGATGTCGCCCCGGAACGCCTTTTTCTCGGTGAGGCGGCGGTATCCGAAGATCCGCTTGTACTTCCAGTCGTAGAGGTTGGGCAGGTCCGACTTCTTGGGGACGCGCTCCAGCGATGCGCCGCGCTCGCAGCGGTTGCCCGACACGTGGCGCTCGCCGTTGGAGAACGTCGAGATGGTCATCTGGCAGTGGTTTTGGCACAGGCGGCAGGTCTTGCGCGTGGTGTCGACACCGAAGCCCTCAAGGGCCTCGATCGTCGCGAGCGTCGAGGCCCCCTCCCCCGTGTCGTGCATGCGCGCGGTCAGGGCGGCACCGTACGCACCCATGAGGCCGGCGATGTCAGGACGCACGACCTCGCGGCCGGTGAGCAGTTCGAAGGCGCGCAGCACCGAGTCGTTGAGGAATGTGCCGCCCTGAACGACGATGCGCTCACCCAGGTCCGAGGGCTCCTTGAGCTTGATGACCTTGTAGAGGGCGTTTCGCACGACGGAGTACGACAGGCCGGCGCTGATGTCGCGCACGTCCGCGCCTTCCTTCTGCGCCTGCTTGACGGAGGAGTTCATGAACACCGTGCAGCGGGTGCCCAGGTCCACGGGAGATTCGGACTCCATGGCCATGCGCGCAAAGGTTCGCACGTCGGTGCCCATCGTCTGCGCGAAGGTCTGCAGGAAGGAACCACAGCCCGAGGAGCAGGCCTCGTTGACGGAAATGGAGTCCACAGCGTGGTCGCGGATGCGCAGGTACTTCATATCCTGGCCGCCGATGTCGATGACGGAGGTGACACCGGGGCAGATGAACTCGGCGGCGCGGTAGTGGGCCATCGTCTCGATCTCACCCTCGTCCAGGGTGAGGGCGGACTTCACCAGGCCCTCGCCGTATCCCGTGGAGCAGGAGCGCCCAATCTCGCAGCCCTGCGGCAGCGCGCCGCGCACCGCTCGCACGATGTCGACGGCGGCCGCGACGGGGTCGCCCTCGTTGGAGGCGTAGTGGGTGAAGACGATGCGGTCGCAAGAGTCAATGACGACGGCCTTGATCGTGGTCGAACCCGCGTCGATGCCGAGCCAGCAGCGACCCTGGGCCTCGTTGAGGCTGGCCTTGGGGATGACGTCGAGGCTGTGGCGGGCCACGAACTCGTCGCGGTCTTCGGGGGAGGCGAAGAGCGGGTCCATGCGCGGGGATTCAACCTGGACGGGGGCGGCGGCGAGGCGTTCCATGAGGGTGGTGAGCTTGTCACCGCGGGAGTCGACGGAGGTGGCACCGGACTCCTCGGCCTGGCGTTGCCGCTTGGCGGCCTCCTTGTCGGCCAGCAGGGCGGCACCGATCGCGACGTAGAGCTGGGCGTCGTCGGGGGTGACGAAGGCGTCGGCCTTGGGCAAGAGGGCCTTGTAGGCCTCGCGCAGGGCGGGCAGGAAGTGCAGGGGACCGCCGAGGAACATGACGGCGCCTCGGATCGGGCGCCCGCAGGCCAGGCCCGCGATCGTCTGGGTGGCGACCGCGTTGAAGATGGATGCGGCCAGGTCTTCGTGCGCGGCCCCCTGGTTGATGAGGGGCTGGATGTCGGACTTGGCGAAGACGCCGCAGCGCGAGGCGATCGGGTAGAGCTGGGTGTGGCGGGTCGCCATCTCGCCCAGGCCCGCGGCGTCCGTGTGCAGGAGGGTTGCCATCTGGTCGATGAAGGCGCCGGTGCCGCCCGCGCAGGTGCCGTTCATGCGCTGCTCGGGGGTGGGGTGCAGGTAGGTGAGCTTGGCGTCCTCGCCGCCCAGCTCGATAACGACGTCGACTTCGGGGTGGAGGCGCTGGGTGGCCTCGGTGCCGGCGATGACCTCCTGCACGAAGGGGATACCCATGGCGCGCGCCGTGGTCAGGCCGCCGGAACCCGTGATGGCAGCGTGGACGCGGGCGCCGGGCAGGGCGCGATCGACGTCGGCGAGAAGGGCTCCCAGGGATGCGCGCACGTCCGCGTTGTGTCGCCGGTAGTCGGAGAAGAGGCGGCGGTTTCCGTCCAGGACGACGGCCTTGACCGTCGTCGAGCCGACGTCGATGCCGAGCTGATAGGGGCGCGTTGCCTCGTGATGACCCTGTGTTGTCATGAGGTACCTCCTGGGTTCTCACCACAACTTAGGAAACCCCTTTCGCAGAGTCAAAACTGTCCACCGCCGAGGACGGGACGGCAACTAAAACCGCAGAATAACCGAGAAAATGGGTCGCGTTGTGCGTTTTGGAGGGCCAGATCCCACTCATACGAAAACCAAAAATTACAACATATGAAGCGTGACAAAATTCGCGCCGCCGTCAGGCAGTGAAACGATCAGGAGCCGGGCGCAATAGGGATCGCGCGGACCTGGGTGGCCTTCACGCTCGCCCAGAGGCGATCACCGACGCCGAGGCCCAGCTCGGACCACGCGGAGGCGGTGACTCGGGCACTCACCGACACACCCTCCGCGAGCGCGACGCGCACGCTCACGAGGGAACCATCGACATCGATGCCCGCGACGACGCCGGGCAGGACGGAACGCGGCGAGGCGTGGGCCTCCTCGCGGGACAGGGCCACGGCCTCGGGCGGGAAGGTGAGGGCGACGCGCGCTGACTCCTCGCCAGGGGCAACGCTGTCGCAAGCCGCCCACAGCGCTCCCTCGCCGACGCGCACGCCAACCATGCCGGGTCCGCCAATCGCCTCGCCGGTGACGATGTTGAGACCCGCCAAGCGGGCCGCGAACACCGAGGAGGGCGAGGCGAGGATGCGCGCGGGTTCCCCTTCCTCGACAACGCGGCCGTCCCCCATGACGATCATGCGCGAGGCCAGGGCCAGGACCTCGGCAATGTCGTGAGAGACGAGGAGGGTGGTGATGCCCGACTGGCTCAGGCGTTCGCGCAAGACGGCGGAGACCTGGGCGGTAGCCTCGACGTCGAGGGCGGCTGTGGGTTCGTCGAGGATGAGCACGTCGGGCCGGAAGGCAAGGGCTCGGGCAATGGCGACGCGGGCGGCCTGCCCGCCGGAGAGGTCGGAGGCGCGCCTGTGGGCGAGGTCGGCGATGCCGACGGCGCGCAGCTGGTCGGTGGCGGTGGCCCGGGCCTGGGCGCGTCCGACGCCGCGCACGCGCAGTGGGAACGCGACGTTGGCGAGCACACTCATGTGCGTGAAGATGCGGGGCGCCTGGGAGACCATGGCGACGCCGCGTCGGCGCGCGGGCACGAACGTCTCGGCATCGTCAACGACTCGCTCACCGATACGGGCGCTGCCCTCATCGAGGCGTAGCGTTCCGGCAATCACCTGGGCGAGCGTGGACTTTCCGGCACCGTTATGGCCGACGATGGCCGTCACCAAGCCGGGGCGAAGCGACGCATCCACATTCCAGCCGCGCTCGGTGATGGTTCCGGTGACGCGCACGTCGGCGCCCGCATCGGATTCACGGGAGGCCGCGGCTGTGTCCGCGGGAGCATCCACGTATGGAGCACCGGCGGCCTCGGAAGCGAAAGTACGCCCCGGCCTCGTCGAACGGATGAGGGCCGCGAGGCGCCCCCACGGGGTTTCCGTGAGCGCGACGACAAGGGCGGCAACGCCGAGGAGCACCACGCCGAGCGCGAGGGCGAGGTCCGCGTCGGACTCGCGGGCCAAGTAGATCTGGAGGGGCATCGTGCGGGTCACACCCTGCATGGACCCGGCGAAGGTGAGGGTCGCGCCGAATTCACCGAGGCAGCGGGCAAGCGCGAGGGCGGCGCCGCGACCAAGGCCGGGCAGGACCGTTGGCAGGGTGATCTGCCAGAAGACGCGCGAAGGCGAGGCTCCCAGGGAGGAGGCCATCTCGTCGAGCCCCTGTTCGCGAGAACGTAGCGCAGATTCGAGGGTGACGATAAGGAAGGGCAGAGACACAAAGACCTGAGCAATCACGACGGCCGTCGTCGTGAAAGCGATATCGAGGCCGGCCCCGCCGAGCAGCGCGCCGAGCGTAGAGCGCCTGCCGAAGGCGGCGAGCAGCGCGATGCCGGCGACGACGGGGGGGAGGGAGAGCGGCAGCGCGACGAGGATGCGGGCAGCACGCACGCCCCGCCAGGAGCGCGAAAGGACGAGGGCCGCGGGAACACCGAGAATGAGGTCGATGCCGAGCGCCATCACGCAGGTGCGCATCGACAGGCCGAGGGCTGCGGCCGCCTCGGGGGTCGCGAGGGTTGCTCCCAGGGGCACCCAGTTGACGCGCCCCAGCATGAAGGCCAGAGGTAGGAGCAGGAAACACAGGGCAAGCGCACCGAGGCCCCCCGCCCAGATGGGCAGGGGGCTCACGGCGGGGGTTCGACGCGATGTCACGTATCGATGTTACTTCGCGGCCGGGGTGAAGCCAGCGTTTTCGAGGACCTCCTGACCGTCGGCGGAGAGGACCAGGTCGATCCACTTCTGTCCGAGGTCCTTCTTGGTCGAGGCACTCACGAGAGCGATCGGGTACTTGTTGACGGCCTCGCCCGCACCCTGGATCTCGACGGTGTCGACGGCGTCGCCTTCGGCGAGGGCGTCGGTCTTGTAGACGATTCCGGCGTCGGCCTGGCCGGAGGAGACCTTGCCGCGCACGTCGGTGACGGCCTGTTCCTCGGAAACGGGGTTGAGGGTCACGCCGAGCTTCTCGGTGAGGGTCTTGGTGAGCTTGCCGCAGGGGACCTCGGGGGCGCAGATCACGAGCTTGGCACCCTCGAGCGAGGAGTCGAGGCCGGTGATGCCGGCGGGGTTGCCGGGCGTGGTGATGAGGGTGAGGGTGTTGGTGACGAAGATGGTCTGCGCATCAACCTGAGAGGCGTCGGCGGCCTTCTTCATGGTGGACTCGTTGGCGGTGGCCAGGACGTCAACATCCGCGCCCTCGCCGAGCTGGGTCACCAGGTCCTGGGAGCCCGCGAAGTTGAAACGCACGTCCACGCCGGGGTTGGCGGCCTCGAAGGTCTTCTCAAGCTCACCGAAGGTCTCGGTCAGCGAGGCGGCGGCGTAGACGTTGAGGACGGTCTGCTCGGCGGCGGGCTGGGTCGCGGGCGCCGAGGACGTGGAGTCAGCAGCGGGGGTAGAGCCGCCAGTGCAGGCGGCGAGGGCCAGGGCGGCGGCGCCGAGGACGGGAAGGATGCGAAGGGAACGCACTCGTCTCTCCTTTTGTGGGGGGATGGAACGCGTTTAATCTAACAAGGGGCATAATCGCCTCGCAACGGTTCGTCAGAGCGCGCCCACATTGTTACTTTTGCTTGTAATTTCGAGGAAAGCCAGAAAGTTATTTAACTTGCTTTCACCCATCATAAAACAGGGTAAGTCGCCACACTCAGGCCGCTCCAATCGCATATCAACACACTCGAACATCCAGACACCCCTTTTCCCTCGGGCGACGCGCACACAAAATCACCTCACATTCATGCCCGCCCTCAGCCCCGCCTCCACAGCAGGAAGGGACTAGGATCACATTCGTACGCATCATTATCGGAGGACACCATGCCTAAGCCCGTCGACTACGACCTCAGCCAGATCAGCGCCCATGTCATCACCTATTCGGACCGCATCCAGCGCGGCACGAAGGAGGACCGGGCGACCCCCGCCTGCACGGCAGCGCTCGCCGAGGCAGGCCTGGGCCCAGTGACGGTCGCGGCGATCCCCGAAAGCGCCGACATCCTCGAGACGGAGATTCGCGACGCGCTCGAGGCCGGCGCACGCTTCATCCTGATCCTGGGTGGCTCGGGTTTCGGCGTGGGCAACTACGCGCCCGAGGTTGTCCGCTCGATCGTCGAGGTCGAGATCCCCGGCGTCGCGGAGCAGATCCGCGCCCACGGCCTCGCCAACACTCCCCTGTCGGGTCTGTCCCGAGAGGTCGTCGGCGTGACCGCGCGCGACTCCTCGGGCGCACTCATCATCTCCTCTCCCGGCTCGCGAGGCGGCGCGCTCGACACCCTTGAGGTGGTCACGCCGCTGCTCCCCGCGATCTTCCACCAGCTCGACGAACAGCGCTAATCCAACAAGCAGCATGGAACGAGGCCTCGGCTCGTTAGTGTCCGGGGGCGGCGGCAAGGCCTGGCCGGGCTTCGAGATCGATCGCTCCGAGCCGTAGGCTCGAGTGTGGCGATCTCGCGGGCGGGCCGCCGCCCCCGGAGACCAGAAACGAACGAGGCCGCGGCGCAACAGCGCCGAGACCAACGCCCCCGGACACCAGAAACGAACGAGGCCGCGGCGCGCGCCACGGCCTCGTCGTGGTCGGAAGGTCAGCCCCGGCGACGCAGGAGTGCCACGCCTCCGGCAAGAACGACCAACAGCACGCCGACGCTGATCGCCCACCACCGGGTCGGAGACGGCGTCGACGAGCCGGACACAGAGGTCACCGTACCGTCGGCTTCCTTCTGCTCGATGAGGGCGCCGGTCGCGTCGAAGTGGTAGGAGACGCCGTCAATGTCGAGCCACTGGTCGGCCACGGCCGAGGCGGAATCGTTGAAGTAGTAGCGCCTGCCCGAGGGGCCGTCGTACCAGCCGGTTGTCGCGGCGGGGCGGCCCGCCTTGAACCACCACGCGCGCGGCGTTTCGGACTCGTACTCGTGCCCCCACTCGGAGGTCGCGACTCCGTCGTAGGTGATGCCGTCAGCACTAAACTCGCAGACCAGGGCGGGAACCTCGATCGAGTCCCAGATGTCACCCATCGGGAACCACTGAGTGTCACCGTGCAGCACGAGGAAGGACAGGCGGTCCGGGCTATCGTCGGCCTGGCCGGTCTGGATGATCGCTCCGGGGTGCAGTTTGGCCATGAAGGGGATCGAGTTTGATGACTCGGCGCCGTGGTGTCCCGCCTTGAGCATGTCGACCTCGCCGACCTCATCGGCGATGCGGTCCTCGAAGCCGTTGGGGGTCTCCCAGTCGGACTCGGTACTCATGAGGTCGGAGGCCAGGAAGGCGGTGTGCCCGTTGGCGGTGACCTTCACGCCCCATCCCATGAGGTTTGCATCGGTCGTGCCCTGCGTCTTGTAGTATTCGTCGGCGTCGAAGGGGATCATCTGCAGGTCTGCGCCGCCCAGCGTGATGTGGGTGTTGTAGCCGTCCGTGCGCTGAATGAAGGTGGCGCCGTAGCTGTCCACTGCCCAGTTCGCAGCGGTCACGAGGTGGTCGTACATGTACTGGTTGTCCCACAGGCCGTTCTCGTCGGTGATCCACGCGTCTGAGTATTCGGGGCTGAGGATGACCTTCGGGTGGTACTTGTAGATGATCTCGTCGGCGTTGGCGATGTGGTCGGAGTGGGCGTGGGTGCCCAGGTAGAAGGCGACGTTCGTCTCGTTGACGCCCTGGTCATCGAGGTATTGCAGGAGCCATTCGGTGCTGGTGTTCGTGGCGGCAGCCGTGCCGGAGCGCACAGGGTAGCGCGGGTCGGAGCCGTCGGGCAGGTCCGCGTCCTCACCGCCGTCGATAATGCCGTACCAGTCGCCGCTCTTGATGAGGATCGCGTCAGAGGACCCCGAGGAGAGCACGAAAATCTTGGTCGGCTCGCTGGAGCTGGTGGTGAAGGTCAGGGTGGATGCACTCACGGACGAGGCCTCGACCGACTTCGAGTTCGCCAGCGGGATCGTGGTGCCGGGCACCCACGAACCGGACTGGGCGCCGCTCTGAGTCCCACTCTGGGCATCGTCGGCGCGGGCGGTGCCGACGAGGGTGAGGGACGAGGCCGCGGCGGCCGCGACGGTCATCGTCAGGGCCGCTGCGAGGCGGGCACGAAGGAACGTCATGAGTGGCCTTTCGCTCAGGATCTGTCCCCTCACACTACAACCGGCAAGCGCCACCCACCTGCGTCAATACGCGGCGGGCGGCGCTTAGTGAGGATAATCGCCGAGGCCTCAATCAGGAGGCGTAGCCGAGCCAGCGTCCCGACAGGGAGAAGGTCGAGGAGCGACCGTCGATCTCCTGCGTACCGGTGGCCATGGCACCCGTGTCACCCAGGTAGTACCAAGCGCCACCGTCCAGGATCCAGCCCGTGGCCATGGCACCGCTGCCGGTCAGGTAGTACCAGGTGCCACCACCATTCATCCAGCCGGTGAGCATTGCGCCCGACGAGTTTAGGAAGTACCACTGACCGCCGATCTGTTTCCATCCGGTGACCATCGCACCTGTCGAAGCGTCTAGGTAGTACCAGGAGCCCGCGTCGTAAAGCCAGCCCGTGGCCATGGCGCCGCTGCCACTCAGGTAGTACCACGAGCCGCCGATGAGGCTCCAGCCAGTGCCCGCGAGGTGCCCTGCGGAATCCAGGTAGTACCAGTCCTTACCATCGTGGATCCACCCGGTCGCCATCGCGCCCGTCGCATCCATCCAGTACCACTGGCCGCCGTCATACACCCAGGTGCTGGCCTCAGCGGAGGGCTTGCCAGCGAAGTAGTACCAGGATCCGCTCGACCCCTTCCACCAGCCGGTCGTGGCCGCGGGTCGGCCGCCCTTGAACCACCAGGCGCGTGGATTTTCCAGGCCGTACTCATGCCCCCAGGACGCGGCGGACAGATCGTTGTATGAAATGCCGGAAGGGGCGAAAGTCGCGATGAGCGAGGGAATGTGCCCGCTCGACCAGAGGTCCATCATCGGCACCCACGACGAATCTCCATGAATGACGCTCTCAGTCAGATTGTCGGGGATGTACCACTCCGGCCCGGTCTGGGCGATCATGGAAGGACTCAGTGCCTTCATGAAGGCACTCGAATTCGAGCTCGGCAGGCCATGGTGACCGGCCTTGAGCATGTCGACGTGCCCAACAATCGGAGCAATACGGTCCTCGTAACCACCACGAGTCTCCAGGTCGGCGGCCAGGTAGGCGGAATGCCCGAAGGCACTCACCTTCGCGGTATATGCGATGAGGTCCGCATCGCGCACGCCGGTCTTCTTGTAGTTTTCAGCCGGATCCGTGGGGATGATCTGAACATCCATATCACCCAGCGCGATGTGGGTGTTGTAGTCCTTGATGTTCTGCACGATCGAGGCTCCGTACGCGCCCTGAGCCCATCGCGCGGCCGCCATCATGTTGTCGTAGACCCACTGGTTGTCCCACAGGCGGGACTTATCCGTAATCCACGCATCGGAATACTCGGGACTGAGAATGACCTTCGGACGGAACTTCTTGATGATCTCATCCGCGTTGTCGATGTGGTCGGAGTGCGCGTGCGTTCCCAGGTAGAACGCGAGGTTCGAGGACGTGACGCCATGGTTGGACATGTAGCCAAGCACCCAGTCCGTATCACCGAGAGCAGCATTAACAACTCTCTCTCGCAGCGGGTAACGCGGATCCTTGCCATCCGGAGCCCCAACACCCTCCGCGCCGTCGATCATGGCGAAGACGCCGCGAGACTCGAGCAGGATGGCGTCCGCCGAACCCGTCGTCGTCAGGATATGAATGCGGGTGGGGCCGTTCGTGCCGGGGAAGGTGTAGACCTGCGCGTCGATGCCGTCCACGCTTTCTTCCTCGGACGAGGCCGTGGCCTCGTCTGCGGAATCCGCGGATTCGGCGGCATCGGACGCATCAGCACCGTCCGAGGCCGCACGGTCCTGCGCGGTGTCGGGGGCGGAAACGCCGGAGTCGGAGCTCGACGCATCGAGGTCGGTAGACTCCATGTCGCCATGCATGTTCTGGCCATCTGTCGGAGCGGCGGCAGTGGCGGGAGCGAGGGAGGCGACAAGAATTCCTGACAGCACTGCCAGTCCGAGTCGCTGCCACAGTTGTCCGTGACGAAGATTCATGAGCACGCCTTGAGTGGGATGGGTCACTAGATACTTACTAGCTAAACCTACACCCAAAAGCACGTTACTGACAAATCAATTGCTCAGAAATGTCTCCCACCAGGCCACATCCTCAGGGGTATCGATGTCCCTGCAGACGTCAGCGCCCACACTCACCCGCTCGACGTCGAGGGCGCGCAATACCCGGCGCACGCCCACGCCCCGAACCGAGCCGTAGGCGGCCACGGCCTCGTCGATGGCGCGGCGCAGGGGGGCGGCCCGGTAGACGCCCATCAGGTACTGGTCGAAAGGCTCGGGGTCCCCGCCCCGCACGATGCGCCCCTCGACCCCCTCCCTCAACGCGGGCTCAAGGAGGGCGGGCAGGAACGCACCCACGCCGGGAGCATCGACGGAAACAACCACAACGAGGACGTCGTCGCCGACGCTCAGCGCACGCAGGCCGGCGTCGATACCGGCCAGCGGGCCGCCGCTCGGCGGATCCTCGAGGGTGCGTGCGACGCCATCCGGAACGCGCACACTGGGCGGCACGACGGCCACGCAACCTGCGCCGCACGCTTCCAGCAACGCCCCGCAGACGCGGTCGATCAATCGCACGCCACCCAGCGTCAGGTCAGGCTTGGAGACGCCACCCAGGCGCTCTCCCCCACCGCCACCGACGACGATCGCAGCGACGTCAGCGCGCGGGGCAGCCACGGGGCTCAGCCCCACGGGGCGAAGGTCAGCACGTCGGCACGCTGCGTCGCCGCATCCGTCATGAGGACGCGCCCGATCAGCGGCTCACCGAAGCCCACCAGCAGCTTGATCGCCTCCGTCGCCATCGCGGTACCCGCCTGGCCGACCACGGGACCGAGCACACCAACCTTCGGCGAGGCCGGGGTCGTCCCGGGGGCAGGCTTGACCGGGTGCAGGCTCCGCAGCGTCAGAGACGGCACGGGAGCCGGCGCCGCAGACCAGAACACGCTCACCTGGAAGGCCATCGACACGACCGTACCCCACACCAGCGGGACACCGGAATCCGCGCAATAGTCCGCCACCAGGTACTTCGAGTCAAAGCTATCCGTGCACTCGACGATCAGGTCCCACTCGCGGCCATGCTCGTCCAGCCACTCGCGGGTCACGTGCCCGTAGCGCTCAAAATGCACCGAGGAGTTCAGTCCGCTCAGGTGACGCACCGCGGAATCCGGCTTCGGATCCCCCACGTCACCCTCGCCATGCAGGAGCTGACGCTGAAGGTTCGACACCTCGACCACGTCGGAATCGCAGATACCGATCGTGCCGATACCCGCCGCGGTCAAATACAGGAGGACGGGCGAGCCGAGGCCGCCCGCGCCCACCACGAGCACGCGCGCGGCTGCCAGGCGCGCCTGGCCGGCCTCGCCAATACCGGACACCAGCCAATTGCGACGGAAACGTTCCAGCGCAGGATCCCCGGCCTCGTACGGGCCGGGCTGATTGATCAGCGGAAGCGCGACGGTGCGCCCCGAGACGGCCGCATCACGGGAATAAGGATCGCCGATCGTCATCTCACAGGCCCGACCAGTTGTGCGAACCGTCAGTCAATTCCTGCTTCTTCCAGATCGGGAGCTTCGCCTTCACGTCCTCGACGATGGTCTCAACCGCACGGAACGCCTGCGCGCGATGCTCGGCCGCGACGGCAACGACCATCGCGTCCTCGCCGATCTCCAGACGCCCGACGCGGTGCCACGCGACGATGCGATGCACGCCCGGACGATCCTTGAACTCCATGACGATGTCCCGCAGAATCTGCTGCGACGAAGGGTGCGAGGAATACTCGATCGCATCCACACTCTCTCCTCCGTCGTGGTTACGCACCACCCCAATAAACGATGCCACCGCACCGCAGGTATCCCGGCGTGCGCTATCAATCAGCGCGCCGCTATCCAGCGGCTCATCGGTGATGCCGGTTGCAATCTCAGCTGACATGGGATCCTCCAGGGACGGGAGAGCCTTCCCCTTCATCTTACGGGGGAGCGGTCAGGATTATTTTACGACCCTGACCGCCCCACACAAATGACTGAATTATCTCACCCACCGGCGAACGGCGGCAGCACATCGACGCGCGCACCGGGCGCGAGCTCCACATCCAAACGAGCAGAGCGCTCGTTGACGAGGTAGCTCGACACAGCAAGGATTCTCTCCAGCTCAGGGCTTTCTGAGCTGAGGCTATCGATCAGTTCACCCAGGGTCGCGGGGGTCTCGTCGGAGGGCAGTTCACGCATATACCCACCGGCCGCCTCGGCTGCGCCACCGAAGAAGTGAAGGGTCGTCGACAGCGCCTTCGGGTTCGCCTCATCAAGCCGTCGAATATAGACGGTCAGACGCAGCGGATCGGACGGATCCGTCTCCAGTGACCAGGTGGCAAAACCCGTCGCCGTCCGCTCAAACACACGCTCGACAATACCCCGGCGCAGCTCAAGTGCCAGGTCGTCGGCAGTACCCGGCTCCGTAAACGGGCAGGCTGTCAGCACGACCGCCATCGGATCGGTCTCGTGCGGGATGGACGCAAATCCCATGGCGTTCATGAACAGACGCACCTTGCCCAGATGGGCAGCAATATTGAAGGTGTCGCGCACGGGACGACGGTTCGGGTTATGGCTATGATCAGGCACCGCCATCGTCTCGAGAGCCGCATCCGCCCAACGCGAGCCAATCTCACGCACCGATGCCGCCGGATCGTCCGCGTCAACGCGCAGCCACGCCAGCAGCGACGAAGTAAGCTGGTGCAGCATCTGCGCCGCAAACGAAGGATCCGCCGGGGTCATCGTCGAATACCCCAGAGCGGGACGGCCTCGCCTCGACGAGGGAAGCTGCTGCTTCTCGACCAGACCGAGGACAAAGAGGCCCTCGAGGGTTTCACGGACGCTCGACACGTGCAAGCCAGCTTCCTGAGCCAGCTCCGCCACGGTCACGGGCGTCACATGGTGCGAGATGCGCTCCAACAGCGCATGCTGCGCAGGGGTCAACGCCGCCATAGCGGCGAGCGTTTCAGCCAGCGGCCGAGCGCGGGAGGTATCACTCATGACGTATCCTCTCTCCCTCATAATCAGCGGAAACACCCATGACGGACATCTCCAAACGGCAATAAAGCTGTTACCTTACTTACAAAGTGCGCTTTATTCTACCCATCACGGAGGGCCGCTTGCACGGCCAATGCCAGCAATCGGTCGCATTACGCAGGGCCTATTACTCGATTCATACCGATGAAAACGAGGAGACCCCGATAAAGACACGGGGGCGAGCATGCGCTCGCCCCCGGCCCGTGCGATCACCGCACCACGACCTCGCCCAGTGGGCGGGGAACCGCGGCGCTCACCGCCGTCAATCAGTCCGACATGCCGCCACGCGTCATCTCATGCGTGCGGCGCTCGTCGCGCGACCGGTAGATAACCGGGGGACGCGCCACGTAGCCGATCGGCGCGCTCACAGCGTGCACAAGACGAGTGAACGGCCACACACAGAAGAGCAGCAAGCCAGCAACGATGTGCAGCTTGAAGCTGAGGGGCACGTCGACCATCAGATGCGCCTGCGGGTGCAGGTAGAAGATCGAGCGGAACCAGACGGAGATCGTCTCGCGGTAGTCGTAGCCCTCGTGGCCACCGAGCACCTGGTTGAGCAGGGTCGCAGCCCCGCCCAGGAGCACCGGAATCGCCAGCATCACGTAGGTGACGATGTCCATGCGGGTCGTCGCCACGCGCACCGACTTGACCACCAGGCGGCGGTAGATCAGCAGCGCGAGGCCGACGATCGTCATGATTCCGGCGATCGTACCGGGGATCGTCGCCGTCAGGTGGTACACGTGCTGGGGCACGCCGGCCGCCTCGGTCCAGGTCTTCGGGATCACGAGGCCCAGGATGTGGCCCATGAACACGAAGAGAACACCAAAGTGGAACAGCGGCGACGCCCAGCGCAGGATGGTCGGCTCATTCCACTGCGAGGAACGAGAGGTCCACCCGTACTGGTCGGTCTTGTAGCGCCACGCGAGGCCCACGATGAGGATCGCGAAGGACACGTAGGGCAGGACCACCCACAGGGCAATGTCCAGGAAGGACAGCGACTGCGTCGCAGATGCCGACGCGGCATGCATAAGTGCGGATTCCATGAACGTTACCGTCCCATCGTTGTATCGGAAGTCGGGGAGGGCGTGGCAGACAGATCGCCCACGCCCACCAGTTCGGTGGGCGGCCCCTGGCTAATGAGCTTACGGAAGCCCTCAATGGTCTTTTCGTCCGGCTCGGGCAGTGTCGCCACCAGCGCGTCCAGCAGGGGCGCGTACGGTGAGTCCGCGGCGCGCAGCGCCGTACGGATCACCTCAATGCCCTCGCGGTTGGAGCGCAGCAGGCCCTCGGCCGTGCCGGTCTCATCGAAGGCCGCGAACTCCAGGACCACCGGCAGGTGATCGGGCAGCTCCTCGCGGTCCATCTCAAAACCGGCGCGGCGCAGCACCTCCTTGAACGCCAGGATCGCCTGGCCGCGTCCGCGGGTGTCGCCGTGCGTGTAATACGTCAGGCCGAGCGCGCAGCGTCGGCGCTGATCAAACGTCTCCACGTAGGTGGTCTGCATGGCGCGCAGGCCAGCGGCGCGAGCGTAGCTCACGAACGAGGCCAGGGGCGCCGAGGCCGACTCCGGCAGGTCCGCCAGAGCCTCCTCGACCGCGTCCAGCTTGGTCTCGAAGTCATCCCCCGGGTAGTCCAGGAGGACCGAGACCGCCATGCGCACGCCGCGCGCGTCCTGCGGATCCATCTCCGTTTCCGGAGCGGCCGTAGGAATACGCGGAATGCCGACGAAAGTACTCATCGAACGACCTCAAGGGGGAGCATCTGGCGTCCCTCCGGCGACGAGCCACCCATCGGGCGATTCGACGTGGCGGGGGCCAGGCCGTGGAAGGCCTCGACATCGTAGGACACCGGGCAGCCCTCGAGCTCCTTGATGCCGCGGGGCATCTCGGGGTGGGCGGTCGGGATGACGAAGCGGTCGTCGTACTTGGCAATCGACAGCAGTCGGTACATCTCCTTGACCTTCTCCGGGGTCATGCCCACGGAGGCCGGGATCTCCTCGTTCGTCGGGTTGTCGACGAAGACGTCGCGCATGTAGGAGCGCATCGCGGCGAGGCGACGCAGCGCCAACTCCACGGGTGCCGTGTCTCCGGCCGTGAACAGGCCGGCCAGGTACTCCATCGGGATGCGCATCTGCGAGATGGCGGACAGCAGGACCCTATGGTCCTCGCCGTCGGAACCGGTCGCGGTCACCTGGTCGACGACCGGGGAGAGCGGCGGCACGTACCACACCATCGGCAGCGTGCGGAACTCGGGGTGCAGCGGCAGGGCGACCTCGTACTCGGTGATGAGCTTCCAGATCGGGGACTGCTGGGCGGCCGTGATCCACGAGTGGGGAACACCGTTGGCCTGTGCCTGGGCGACCACCTGCGGGTCGTTCGGGTCCAGCAGGATCTCGCGCTGGGCGCGATACAGGTCGCGCTCATCCTCCTGGGAGGCGGCCCAGGTGACGCGGTCCGCGTCGTAGAGCAGCACGCCCATGTAACGCAGGCGACCCACGCACGTCTCCGAGCAGATGGTCGGCTGGCCTACCTCAAGGCGCGGGTAGCACAGCGTGCACTTCTCGGCCTTGCCCGTGTTGTGGTTGAAGTAGACCTTCTTGTAGGGGCAGGCGGAGACGCACATGCGCCAGCCGCGGCACTGATCCTGGTCGACCAGGACGATACCGTCCTCGGAGCGCTTGTACATCGCGCCCGAGGGGCACGCCGACACGCAGGTCGGGTTCAGGCAGTGCTCGCAGATGCGAGGCAGGTAGAACATGTATGCGTCCTCGATGGTCTTCGCAACCTGGAGGTTCATCTGGTGCAGGACGGGGTCCTGATCCAGGGTCTCCATGGAACCACCGAGGTCATCGTCCCAGTTCGGACCCCACTCGGGCTTGTCGATGTGCTCGCCCGTGATCTTGGACTTCGCACGGGCCGTCGGGATCGCACGGGAGTTCGCGGGCGCCTGGAGCAGCTTGTCGTACTCGTACGTCCACGGCTCGTAGTAGTCCTTCATGGTCGGCTGCGTCGGGTTCGCGAAGATCTTCGCGAGCGAGGCGACGCGTCCGCCCTGACGGGGAACGAGGCGGCCCGTGGCGGTGCGCTTCCAGCCACCCTTCCACTTCTTCTGGTCCTCCCAGCCGCGGGGGTAGCCCACGCCGGGACGGGTTTCGACGTTGTTGAACCAGATGTACTCGGTGCCGTCGCGGTTCGTCCACACCTGCTTACAGGTGACCGAACAGGTGTGGCAGCCGATGCACTTGTCGAGGTTCATCACCATCGCGATCTGAGCCATGACCTTCATCAGAACTGCACCTCCTGGGAGCGGCGGCGGATAACCGTGAC
>ERZ772827.767-NODE-767-length-17209-cov-2.348257_pt1 | contig 17209 bp, 26 predicted proteins | sample MGYA00580850_ERZ772827 | MGnify/ENA primary metagenome ERZ772827 (study PRJEB29015, sample SAMEA2737950) | human oral metagenome | biome: human oral; feature: human-associated habitat; material: dental | place: China | collected 2145 ...
GTTCATCGACGATACACTGCGCGGCCGCTTCACCCATGCCTTTGATACCTTTCAGTCCGAATACGATGTGTCCGTCCACGACGTCGAAGATGATGTCGGAACGGTTGACGTCGGGCGCGTCGACTGCGATACCCATGTGCCGCGCTTCTTCGATGTATTCGGGCAGCTTGTCGGTCGATGTGATTTCGTTCGTTAAATTTGCCGCCATGAATTCCGCGGGGTAGTGGCACTTGAGCCAGCCCGTGCGGTATGCGACGACCGAATACGCGGCCGCGTGCGATTTGTTAAAACCGTAGCCGGCGAAGGGTACCATAATTTCGAATATACGGTCGGCCTTTTGTTCGGAAAATCCGTTTTTGACGGCGCCTGCGATGAATTTTTCTTTTTGCGCCATAAGGACGTCTTTTTTCTTTTTGCCCATAGCGCGGCGCAGCATGTCCGCCTGTCCGAGCGTAAAGCCCGCGATCCGCTGCGCCACCTGCATAACCTGTTCCTGATACACCATGACGCCGTAGGTTTCTTCGAGGATGTCTTTCAGACAATCGTCGGGATAAGTGATCGTTTCCGGATGAAAGCGGCCTTGGATAAACTGCGGAATAAACTGCATGGGACCCGGCCGGTAGAGCGCGTTCAACGCGACGAGGTCTTCGAGCTTTGTCGGCTGCGCTTGACGCAAAACCTTTTGCATACCCGGCGATTCGAATTGAAAGATGGCCGCGGTATCGCCCCGCTGAAAGAGCTCGTAGGTTTTTTTATCGGCTTCATCGACGTTTTCCGTGCGGAACTCGCTCTCTCCGGGTTTTCGATGCTTGTTGATGATCGTTTCGGCGTAGCGGATAAGCGAAAGGGTTTTTAATCCGAGGTAATCCATTTTGACCAAGCCGCAGGGTTCGATGATGTCCATCGTGTACTGCACGCCTACTTCGCCCGTTTTCGGATCTTTGAAAACCGGCGCCCAGTCGGGGAGCGGCGTCAGCGAAATCACCATGCCCGATGCGTGAAGACTCGTGTTGCGGTTCATATTTTCAAGCTTAAAACACAGATCGAAAAGCTTTTCGTAGCGCGGCTCGTCTTTGAATTGAATGAGCTGCCCGTTTTCGGGATGGCTTTCATCGGGAGGCGTGAACGCGTCTTTTAAACGGAACTTCGGATTGTTCGGAATGCACTTCGTGAGTGCCGTCACTTCCGCGAGCGGAACGCCCAGTACGCGTCCGACGTCTTTGATGACCGCTTTCGCTTTCAGCGTACCGAAAGTGACGATGTGTCCGACTTGCGGATCTCCGTAAACTTCCCGCGTGTGGCGTATGACTTCCTGCCGAAAATCGTAATCCATGTCCACGTCGAAGTCCGGCATCGAAATGCGTTCGGGATTTAAAAACCGCTCGAACAGCAGCTTAAAGCGGAACGGATCGATGTCGGTGATTTCCATCGCGTATGCGACGAGAGAGCCGGCGCCCGAACCGCGGCCGGGCCCGATCGGAATATTGTTTTTTTTCGACCAGTTGATGAATTCCCACACGACGAGAAAGTAGCCGGAAAAACCCATCTTAAAGATGATGGAAAGTTCGTGTTCGGCGCGTTCGGTCATTTCCGGCGTTATTGTTTTATAGCGTTTTCGTAAACCCGTTTCCACGATGTGGCGCACGTATTCGTCTTCGCTTTTAAACGGTTCGGGAATATGCACGTGCGGCAGACAGGTGCGAAGTTCGGCCGTATCGTATTGGTGAATCGTCAGCTTGCACATATCGGCGATTTTGAGCGTGTTCGCCATGAGTTCGGGATAATCCGGAAAAAGGGATCGCATTTCCCCTTCGCTTTTAAAATACCACTCGGCTCTGCCGTCTCCCATTGTCTGGTGCGGTTCGGAAAGCTTTGTCTGAAAACCGATGCAGCGCAGTACGTCCTGCGCTTCGGCGTCTTCTTTCATGCAATAGTGTACGTCGTTCGTCAGCACCGCCGGTATATTGAGTTTTTTTGCGAGCGCGATGAGACGCGGGGCGACGCGCTTTTGCTCTTCGATTCCGTGATCCTGCACTTCGATATAGTAGCGGTCGGGGCCGAAAAGTTCGGCATAGCGCTTTGCGACTTCTTCCGCATGGGCTTCGTCTCCGTGGAGCAGCGCCTGCGGGACTTCGCCCTGCAGACAGGCCGACAGACAGATAAGCCCTTCGTGATATTTTTCGAGCAGTTTGAAATCGATACGCGGTTTATAGTAAAAGCCTTCCGTGTAAGCGATACTCGAAAGCCACGACATATTGCGGTAGCCCGTTTCGTTTTCACACAGCAAAATAAGGTGATAGTATTTTCCGCCGTAGCGCGTCTTTTCCTGCGTGCGGCAGTCGTTTTCCGCGACGTAGAATTCTTCGCCGACAATCGGATTGATGCCGTTCGTATGACAGAGCTTTTCGAAATTGAGTACGCCGAACATATTGCCGTGATCGGTGAGCGCGAGCGCTTTCATATTGAACTCTTTGGCACGTTTTACGAGCGATTCTATTTTTGCCGCGCCGTCGAGCAGCGAATAATCGGAGTGTACGTGAAGATGCACGAACTGCGAAGGGGGAGTGCCGTCCTGCGCTTCGGGGAATTTGGGATAATCTGCCATACCGTCAGTATAGATGATTTCCCTCGTAAGGGAAAGTCGTCGCATCAGGGACGAAAGTATCGGAGACGACGACGATTTTTACGTTTGAACGGTGTATTTTCCGCTTCTCCGTTTCGTATTCCGCAGTTACCAATTGCTCATTATCGATTATCCGTTATTTTTTTCCTTCTATACAAAATCCGGCATTACCGTTATAATAATTAATATGGTACGTTCGGATTTGATAAAATCGATCAGCACGGCGGTCGAGCTCGATAAGAGAATATGCGGAGAAGTCGTTTCGGCAATGCTCGAAGAGATATACACGGTTTTGGAAAACGGCGGCAAATATACGCAGTCGGGCTTCGGCGTTTTCGATACCCAAGTGCACAAAGGGAAAGTTCGGCGCAATCCTTTTACAAAACAAAAAATGCGCTATCCCGAAAAGCGTACCGTACGTTTTAAACCGGCAAAAATTTTAAAGGATACGCTCAATGCCGAATAAAAAGACGACACTCAAAAACGCGGCGAATGCTTCGGAGTCGGTAACGGTTTCCGTACTTGCCGAACGCATCAAATCCCGCCTTGCGGACAAATCTCTCGACGATAATAAAATCAAACAGGTTATCAATTCTTTTTTCGACGCGGTCAGGCGCGACATCCTCGATAACGGATCATTTAAACTGCTCGGCTTCGGTACTTTCGACCGGATGCTCGTCGATGAAAAAGAGCGTACGGATCCTTCTACCGGTGAAACGCTTATTACGCCCGGTCATTATAAAATCAAATTCGTTCCGGTGTCGGCTCTCGCAAAACGTATAAATAAACCCTATGAGCATTTGCAGCCGGAAGTCATCGAAGAAGCGCCCGCAGAAGAAGAGAAAATCGAAGCGAATAGAGCAGCGGACGATTTTTCCGAAAATGAAAAAGAATCCGAATCGCTCCGCGATGCTTTCGCCGAAATCGACGGGTTCGATGAAGACGATGGAGCCGACGCTTTCGGTTCGGATTTTGATTCCGAAGTTTCCCCTTCAAATATTTCGCAAACGAAAGCGCAGAGAAGGGCGCCGGCGGGGACTCAAGCGGCGCAAAAATCGCCTCGCTCCGCAATTCATGAAATACCTCGTACGGAAAGAGGATACGATTCCTTTGCCGTTCCGTCTTCATACGATTCTGCCCATCAGCCGATGCACGGCATTTCCGCAGGCGGTTCGGCCGTAGAAAACCAAACGGTGCGGCATGCGGTCATACAGCAGCAAATTATCGAACGGCAGATCGTTCAGCAGCGCGTCGTTCAAGACCGGCACGCCGACGAAGCTCTCGAAGCGGAAGAAGACGTATTCGATCCCGATTATGACGGCGACGATTACGAAGAAGGAATCCAGCGCTATATAAGCCGCTGCTGGTTTTTCGCCGGTGTTGCAGTCGTTCTTACCGCTTTGATGATCGGAGCGCTCGTGTATGTGTTTACTCACCGTACACCCAAAGCCAAGCTTATAAAGACCGCGGCTCCCGAACCGAAAACGGTCGTCGTAGAACAGGTGCCGGAAAGCCGGATCGTTTCGCTTGAAATTGCGGCGGATGACAATCTTTATGCCGCTCTTGCGCAGGCGGAGTACGGCGAGCGGAATCTCTGGCCTTATATTTTCAGTGCGAATATGCTGCGCTATCCCGATCCCGACAATCCCGGTGCGGCGCGCGAACTGATCGTGCCGTCGAAACCTGACAGAGCGATCGACCGGCGCGATATAGAACTTTCCGTAATCGACGTTTACGATTCGTACCGTTCGCTCATTGCGGCGAATCCCCGCGGCAGAGCGGCGGCCATCCGCAAAGAACACGCGGTCATCGCTCTCATCTGCGGAGAGTCGCTGTACGGCGGTTTTATCGACAAATACGCGATCCGCCTCGATGCGGAAGATGTAAGCGCCGCACGGGAACGGATCAAAAACGCCGGCCGCTGATTTTATAACAGCGGCATAAATGATACATATGAAAGAAATTGCATTTAAAACACATGGTTCATGCGCGAGGACGATCCGCTTTACCAAAAGCGATGACGGGCGTATAACGGACATCGTGTTTTCAGGCGGCTGCAACGGCAACTTAAAAGCGATTGCAAAACTCTGCGACGGTATGACAGCCGAAGAGATCGCGGCAAAACTTGCCGGCAATACGTGCGGATTTAAAAAGACGAGCTGTGCCGACCAGCTTGCAAAAGCGGTTATGAGCGAATGATGCGCCGCGGCGAGTACGACCGATACCGTATTCGCCTTCGGAAATTATATTTCGAAATCGATTAATCAGCTTTCAACCGTAATCAATTTACCGGTTATTTTGATTTTAAATGAAACATTCTCGGGCGCCGTAACCGACAAAGAGGGATGCTCCGTATAAATTTTGACATCCCGTTCTTCGGAGAGGGCTGCCACCGTAACCGTTCCTCCGTATGTGTCGGTCAGTAAATTATTCGCTTCTTTCAATGTTATATTGGTATTCGAATTATTTTTTATCGTAAATTTATATACAGGCATATCGACGAATTTTATTTTCATTTTATCGCCGTTTGAATAATCATAATATTTACTGACTGTCGCTCTCGGATTGTTTAACAGTTCGACCGTATCGGTCCATCGCAATCGTATGGTAATACTTGTGTCCGGGGTATTGGGTATACTGTACGTAATTCCGTTCGTTTGAAAATTAATCGGTGTTATGGAAGAACGATTTGTTACCGTTGCTTCTTCGATTTTATTCGGTTCGGTAAGATTGCAGGCACTTAAAAAAAATACAAGAGCGAAAACAATCGACATAATCTTTTTCATAATTATTCATACCTCTATGAAATAATATAGCCGAATTCGATATAAATCAAGATTGTTTTTTTTACGGGGCGGGGGAGCCGATTTATACGGTATTCGAATTATTTTCATAAAATTTTTCGTTTTCCTCTTGCATCTTTTTTGCAAATAGTGTATAACTGGAGAACGCGTCATTTTTACGCGTAAAAGGGTTCTTTGAGAGTCAAGCGGAGTAAGTCCGGTATCCCCGTAAAGTCAACCGGTTTCGGTTTTCAGGAGGATGCGGCCCTAAGTGCGGATTCCGTTGCCGTCGGCAGCGGGAGTTTACTATAGAAGCATTTCGGGTTTTTGACCTGCCCTGAGGGGCTAGAGGCTCGAAGATGCCAAACCAGTTGTCAAAGCGAGTTTGATGATGATCGGTGGTGTCGGCCAAGAATGTTCCGAAAATATGGAACATTTCGTATGAATACAAATTCTTGTCCGTCAAATTACGTTCATCATATCATTCTCACAAATAACAATGTGTATGCGAATGCGGCGTTTTCTGTTGGAAATTGTCCCGTTCTGGCTTAAAGTGCAACACATACCATTATGCAATGTCGGACCAGGAAATCCGGCAAGGAGAAAATCATGGCAAAGGAAAAGTTCGTCAGAACTAAACCCCACATGAACGTTGGAACCATCGGTCACGTAGACCATGGTAAAACTACGCTGTCGGCTGCTATCACCCAATATTGTGCAAGAAAATTCGGTGACCATGCGCTCAAGTATGATGAAATCGACAATGCTCCTGAGGAAAAGGCCCGCGGTATCACGATCAATACCCGTCACCTTGAGTACCAGTCGGATAAGCGCCACTATGCGCACATCGACTGCCCGGGACACGCCGACTATATCAAAAACATGATCACCGGCGCGGCGCAGATGGACGGTTCCATTCTCGTCGTTTCCGCTCCGGACGGTTGTATGCCCCAGACGAAAGAGCACTTGCTGCTTGCCCGCCAGGTCGGCGTTCCGAAGATCATCGTTTTCCTCAATAAGTGCGATCAGTTCGATGCGGCTGAAGCCGACGATATGATCGAAATGGCTGTCGAAGATGTTAAAGACACTGTTGCAAAATACGGCTTTTCCGCCGATACGCCGATCATCCGCGGTTCCGCATTTAAAGCGCTGAACCAGCCCGAAGATCCCGAAAACACGAAGTGCATCGAAGAGCTGCTCACGGCTATGGATACATGGTTCGACGATCCCGTCCGCGATGAAGACAAGCCCTTCCTTATGCCGATTGAAGATATCTTTACGATCACCGGACGCGGTACTGTCGTAACCGGCCGTATCGAACGCGGCGTCGTCAATATGAACGACGAAGTCGAAATCGTCGGTATCCGCCCGACGCAGAAATCGACGGTTACCGGTATCGAAATGTTCCAAAAGACGCTCGATCAGGGTATGGCCGGCGACAACGTCGGTATCCTTTTGCGCGGTATCGAAAAGAAAGACGTCGAGCGCGGTCAGGTTCTCGCAAAGCCGGGTTCCATCCACCCGCACACGAAATTCGAAGCGCAAATCTACGTCCTTACGGAAGCCGAAGGCGGCCGCAAAAAACCGTTCTTCTCCGGCTATCGCCCGCAGTTCTATTTCCGCACGACGGATATCACCGGAACGATCGAACTCGAAGCGAACGTTCAGATGGTAAAACCGGGCGACAACGTTAAGATCATCGGCGAACTCATTCACCCGATCGCTATGGATGAAGGTCTGAAGCTTGCTATCCGCGAAGGCGGTCACACGATCGCATCGGGACAGGTTACGAAGATTATCGAGTAGTTTTCGAAACGGGCGGCGCTCTTTGCAGCGCCGTTCGCATCGATTGGAGGAATAATGGCAAGTGGTAAGATTCGCGTCACGCTCCGTGCTTATGATGTGGAAGTGATCGATCAGAGTGCAAAATCCATCGTGCAGACCGTTCAAAAAGCGGGCGCACAGGTTTCAGGTCCTATTCCGCTTCCGACAAGGATCAATAAGATAACGGTGCTTCGTTCGCCGCACGTAAACAAAAAATCGCGCGAACAGTTTGAGATGCGTACGCATAAGCGCCTTATCGATATATTGAACCCGACTTCGGATGTGATGGATTCGCTTATGAAGCTGGAACTGCCTGCCGGTGTTGAAGTAAAAGTAAAGCAGTGATTTCCGTTCGGAGATCCGCTGTATACGGTACGCTCCCGAGGATCCGGGATGACGGCCGAGCCGAAGCGTCCGCGCTTTCAGGCGAACGTTTTTAAGGCAAAACTTGTACGGAGTGCCGCGCAGGTTTTGCAAATTTTACAGGAGTATCAGAATGAAAGGTCTGATTGCAAAAAAAGTGGGGATGACGCAGGTATTCGATGAAAGCGGAAACCTTATCCCGGTAACCGTGATCCGCATCGATCCCAATACCGTCATCGCTACCAGAACAAAAGAGCGCAACGGCTATGATGCCGTCGTCCTCGGAATCGACGATGCAAAAGAATCGCGAGTGACGAAAGCGTATAAAAATCAGTTTGCGGAAAACATCGCGCCGAAGCGGACATTGAAAGAATTCCGCGATTTCGAAAAAGAAGTGAAAGTCGGCGATCAAATCGGTATGGAGCTGTTCGACGGTATCCGCTTTCTCGACATTACGTCGACGTCGAAGGGTAAGGGCTTTCAGGGCGTTATGAAGCGCTGGGGCTTTCACGGCGGACGCGCTTCGCACGGTTCGAAATTCCACCGCGAAGCCGGCGGCACCGGACAGTCGACGACTCCGGGTCATACGTTCAAAAATATGAAAATGCCCGGCCGCATGGGTTCGAAAAAGGTTACGATTCAAAATCTGCAGGTCGTCAAAACCGATGCGGATCTGAAAGTGATTATGGTTCGCGGGGCCGTTCCCGGGAATAAAGACTGCACGCTGATCGTCAAGTCCGCGGTGAAAAAATAACGACGGAAGGTGACTCATTATGGAAAAGAAAGTCTTTTCGGTCGACGGTAAAGAGCTGCGTACGATTTCGCTTGACGACGCCGTATTCGGTCTTCCGGTAAATGAAGACGTCATTTACTATGCCGTCACGAATGAATTGGCAAACAGGCGCGTCGGAACAGCTTGCACAAAAGGTCGTTCCGAAGTGCACGGCAGCAATGCGAAGCCGTATAAACAAAAGGGTACGGGACACGCCCGACGCGGCGATAAAAAATCTCCGCTTCTTGCAGGCGGCGGTACGATTTTCGGACCGAAACCGCGCGATTTCAGCTATGCGATACCGAAAAAAGAAAAACGCCTGGCAATGAAATCGATTTTGAGTATGCAGGCGCAAAGCGACCGTTTTACCGTCGTCGAAGATTTTACGATCGACAGCGGCAAAACGAAAGATTTGGTAAAGATTCTCGACAATTTTACCAAGGGCGAGCGCACGGTGCTAAAGGATGACGATCCCAAAATCAAACAAGCTGCGCGCAATATTCCGTTGCTGCAGTTTTTATCGTACAACCGTTTGAGCGCGCACGCGCTGTTTTACGGACGGAAGATTATCGCTCTTGAAAGCGCGGTAAAAAATCTTTCTTCGTTCTATGCGGCGAAAGAAAAGGAGGCTGAATAATGGATATCACGGATATTCTTATCAGGCCGGTTATTTCGGAAAAAGCGAATATGCTGCGCGAGCAGGATAAATACGTTTTCATCGTTCACAAAGATGCGAGCAAAATACAGATTAAAGACGCCGTTCGAAAGCTTTTTAATGTAAAAGTTATCGGCTGCACGACGATGAATATTGGCGGAAAGATGCGGCGCACGCGGGGTGTTCCCGGTATGACCGCTTCGTATAAAAAAGCGATTGTGCGCGTCGCCTCCGGAGAAAAAATCCAGGCGTTTGAAGGCGTGTGAGCTTTTTAAGGATTAAGGGGATTTACAATGGCTCTTAAGATATTTAAGCCGATAACGCCGGGTACGCGCGGACGCGTGGACTTGGTGCGGGATCACTTGACGGCAAAGAAACCCGAAAAAACACTTACGTCAGGTATGGTGTCTCATGCGGGCCGCGGAGGCGGCGGACGTATTTCCGTGCGCCATCAGGGCGGCGGACACAAACGGAAGTATCGAGACATCGATTTTAAACGCAATAAGCACGGTATTCCCGGTACGGTAAAAACCATCGAATACGATCCGAACCGCAGTGCAAATATTGCCCTCGTGTATTATGCCGACGGCGACAAGCGCTATATCATCGCTCCGAAAGGTTTGCAGGTCGGACAAAAGATCATGGCAGGCGAAAGCGCCTCTCCGACGGTCGGCAATGCGCTGCCGCTCGGGCTCATTCCCGTCGGTTTTACGGTGCACAATATCGAATTGCAGATCGGACGCGGCGGACAGCTTGCCCGTTCTGCCGGTACGAGTGCGATGATCGCCGGTAATGAAGGCGACTACGTTATCATCCGTTTACCGTCGAGCGAAATGCGCAGGATCAACAGCAAATGCTATGCGACGATCGGTGTCGTCGGAAACGAAGATCACATGAACGTGCGGCTCGGAAAAGCAGGCCGCAGACGCTGGATGGGCGTCCGCCCGACGGTTCGCGGTATGGCGATGAACCCGGTCGATCACCCGCTCGGCGGCGGCGAAGGCGCCGGAAAAGGACGCAATCCCGTTACTCCGTGGGGACAGCCGTGCAAAGGCTATAAAACCCGCAACAAGCGGAAGACGTCGAGTAAATTTATTATTTCGCGCCGTAAGAAGTAAGTGCGGAGGAGCTGACAGTGTCAAGATCGGTTAAAAAAGGCCCTTTCGTAGAAAAGAGCCTCTATAAGAAAGTACAGGCGATGAACAAAGAATCGGACAGGAAGATGATAAAAACCTATTCCCGCTGTTCGACGATCATCCCTGAAATGGTCGGAAATACGATTTCCGTATATAACGGTAAGTCGTGGATTCCCGTGTATATCACGGAAAACCTCGTCGGGCATAAGCTCGGAGAATTTTCTCCTACCCGCGTATTCCGTGCGCACGGCGGCTCAGATAAGTCCGCTGCAAAGGCGGCCGCACCGAAAGCGGCTCCCGCAGGCGCTCCGGCCGGTAAATAAAGGTGGAAGTTATGGCTGAAAACAAAGGATATAGAGCTGTATCGAAATTTCTTTTCGCATCGCCGACGAAGGTTCGCCCCGTCGCCCATGTGATAAATCAAAAGCGCTGTTCCGAAGCTGCGGTCATTCTTGAAAATATGCCGCAAAAAGGTGCGCGCCTCATCGGCAAAACGCTCAAGTCGGCCGTGTCGAACGCACTCAATTCGAACAGCAAGCTCGATGAAGATATGCTGTATGTCAAAGAGATCAGAATCGACGAAGGCCCGCGGCTCAAGCGGATTTGGTTCCGTGCACGCGGACGTGCGGATCAGCTTTTAAAGCGCATGTGTCATATTACTGTCGTCGTTGACGAAAAGGCGGGAAAATAAAGTGGGTCAGAAAGTTAATCCTATCGGTTTGCGTCTCGGCGTAAACAAAACATGGCAGTCTCGCTGGTATGCGGATCCCCGCGAATATGCCGGTCTCGTCCTCGAAGATTTGAAAATCCGCAAAATGATTGCAAATCTTCCCGAATGCAAAAACGCCGATATCGCGGAAGTTGAAATCGTCCGCCATCCGCAGCGCGTCACGATCGTGATCCATACCGCGCGTCCGGGCGTTATCATCGGCGTCAAGGGCGCGACGATCGAAACGATCAGCGCACAGATACAAAAACAGCTTGAACCGAAAAAGGTGCAGATCAAAATTAAAGAGATCAAACGCGCCGATTTGAACGCGAGGCTCATCGCCGAAAATGTCGGCCGTCAGCTTGCGGGTCACGGTTCATACCGCCGTGCTTTAAAACAGGCGATCAACAACGCAGTGCGCGCAGGCGCTCAGGGTATTAAAATACGCCTTGCAGGCCGTCTCGGGGGCGCGGACATGAAGCGCACCGAAGAGCACAAAGAAGGACGCGTTCCGCTTCACACGCTGAGAGCCGATATCGATTACGGCACGTATGAAGCGCAGACGACGTACGGTAAAATCGGTGTCAAAGTTTGGGTGTACAACGGTATGAATTACGGTGTCGAACAGAACGAAGATGCCGGCCAGCTCGTGCGTAAAGGCCGCCGCGAACGCGCTCCGGCGCAGTCCGAAAAACAGGCAAGGAGTTAAGGTATGCCGCTCAGTCCTAAAAGAGTATTGCACCGTAAAGTGCAGCGCGGTAGAGAAAAAGGAAACGCGACGCGCAACAATCATATAGATTTCGGCGACATAGCGCTCGTTGCGACCGAGCCGACGTGGCTCAAAGCGACGGTTATCGAAGCGTGCCGTGTCGCGATCAACCGCGAACTCAGCCGCAAAGGTAAAGTGTGGATCCGCGTGTTTCCGGATAAACCCATTTCAAAAAAGCCGGCTGAAGTCCGCATGGGTAAGGGAAAAGGCGCGCCCGAATTTTGGGCAGCCGTTATCAAGCCGGGTATGATTTTATTCGAAATCGGCGGCGTCGACTTAAAGCAGGCGCATCGCGCACTCGAACTTGCGCAAAGCAAACTGCCTATTTTGACGAAGATCGCCTACAGGCCGGTTACGGCGTAACGGGAGGATAAGATGGCCGATAAAAACATTAAAGATAAAGACCTGTCTTATGAAGAGCTCGTTGCAAAGCGCGACAAGATGAAAAAAGAGTACATGGATTTACGTTTTAAAATGGTAATCTCCCATGTAGATAATCCGCTGCAAAAACGTACGATGCGCCGCGAAATCGCCCGCTTAAATACGTTCATTCGGCAAAAGTGCCCCGCGGCGCAAAAAACTGCCGAAGCAAATAAATAGGAGCTGAACCGTGGAAGAGCAGACTGTTCAGGTAAAAAAGCCGAATCACCATTCGTTTGTCGGTCTCGTAACGAGCGATAAAATGGAAAAATCGATCGTCGTTTCCGTCGCCACAAGGAAGATGGACAGGCTTTATAAAAAATACGTCAAACGTACAAAGAAGTATATGGCTCACGATGAAAAGAACGACGCCCATATCGGAGATACCGTGCGTATCGTGGAATGCAGACCGCTCAGCCGGCACAAGCGCTGGCGGCTTGTTGAAATTATCGAACGTGCAAAATAACGCAGGAGCAGCAGTATGATTCAAATGCAGTCCATGCTTACCGTTGCGGATAACTCCGGTGCAAAAATGGTTCAGTGTATTAAAGTACTCGGCGGCACGCATCGTCGGTATGCCGGCATCGGCGACATCATCGTCGTAGCCGTCAAAGACGCGATCCCGACGTCGACGATCAAAAAGGGTGCGGTCGAAAAAGCCGTTATCGTGCGTCAGTCGAAAGAATACCGCCGTCCGGACGGAACCTATATCCGCTTTGACGACAACGCGTGCGTCATCGTCGACGACAACAAAAATCCGAAAGGCAAACGCGTGTTCGGACCGGTTGCCCGCGAATTGCGCGATATGGATTTTATGAAAATCGTTTCGCTTGCGCCGGAAGTATTGTAAGGAGCATTTCGTATGCAAAAGAAATTCAAAATTAAAAAGAACGATAATGTGGAAGTGCTTGCCGGCAAAGACAAAGGAAAACGCGGCTCGATCGTGCGTATCATTCCGAAAAAAGACAAAGTGATCGTTTCCGGCGTCAATATCGTCAAAAAGGCGATGAAGCGCAGAAGTCAGCAGGATCAGGGCGGTATCGTCGAAGTCGAAGCGCCGCTGCACATTTCGAACGTCGGCATCGTATGCAAAAAATGCGGACGTCCGGTAAAGATCGGTTATAAAATTGACGGCGATAAAAAAGTTCGTGTCTGCCGTAAATGTGGAGAAACACTGTAATGGACAATTACGTACCTCGGCTTAAGAAAGTCTACAAGGAAACTATCGCACCCGCTCTCATAAAAGAGTTCGGCTATACGACGCCGATGCAGGTTCCGGCAGTTAAAAAGATTGTCGTGAGCATGGGCGTGGGCGAAGCTCTCACCAACAAGAAACTTCTTGATGCCGCTGTCGAAGATCTGGCTCAGATTACGGGACAGCACGCGGTCAAGACAAAGGCTCGCAAAAGCATAGCCAACTTCAAACTTCGTGAGGGCAATGAAGTGGGCGCACGGGTAACGCTGCGCGGAACAATGATGTATGAATTTTTGGACCGCCTCGTCAACGTTGCGCTTCCGCGCGTTAAGGATTTCCGCGGTATCAAATCGACAGGATTTGACGGACACGGAAATTTTTCTCTCGGCATTACGGAACAGATTATTTTCCCGGAAATCGATTTCGATAAAATCGCGCGGATATCCGGTATGAATATCGCGATCGTAACAAGCGCAAAGACGGACAATGAAGCCCGCGCTTTGCTTGCCAAGTTCAATATGCCGTTCCGGAAATAAGTGAGGATCTATGGCTAAGAAATCGATGGTTATTAAAGCCGCCCGCAAGCAAAAATATCCGACACGGGAATACAACCGCTGTCAGATTTGCGGACGTCCGCGTGGATATTTACGGAAATTTAAAATGTGCCGTTTGTGCTTCCGTAAATTGGCAAGTGAAGGCCTGCTTCCGGGCGTCACGAAATCGAGTTGGTAGCGGCAGGAGTGTAAAATGAGTGCATCAGATCCCGTAGCAGATATGCTCACCAAGGTTCGGAATGCGGTTGCTGTCCGCCACGAAAAAGTCGACGTTCCGACTTCAAAGCTGAAGCTGGAAATCGTGAAGATTTTGAAAACCGAAGGGTATATTAAAAACTTTAAAAAGGTTCAGGAAGAAGGGAAAAACGTTATCCGCATCTTTTTGAAATACGACGTTAAGAATAATCCGGTCATTCACGGGCTGAAAAGAATTTCGACGCCCGGCCGCCGCGTATATTCGGGCTTTAAAGATTTGCCGCGCGTGTACAACGGCTACGGAACGCTTATCGTTTCTACGTCGGCAGGCGTTACGACCGGAAAAAAGGCGACCGAAAAAATGGTCGGCGGCGAATTGATTTGTACGGTATGGTAAGGGGAGAAAGCTATGTCAAAACTAGGTAAACTTCCCGTCGCTGTTCCGGCGGGCGTAACGGTAACGGTAAACCCCGATTCGATTTCCGTAAAAGGGCCGAAAGGCGAACTGCATCAGCATTACGGAAACAATGTAAAGGTTTCGTTTGAAGACGGAAATATTTCCGTAACGCCGAACAATACATCGAAACAGGCGAATGCGGATCACGGTCTGTACCGCAGTCTTATCAAAGATATGGTGATCGGAGTGACAACCGGTTTTTCGAAATCGCTTATCATCACGGGTGTCGGTTTTCGTGCCGAAGTCAAAGGCAAGGAGCTTGTGATGAACCTCGGTTATTCGAACGATTTTATCGCGCTGATCCCCGAAGGTCTTACGGTTGCAGCCGATGCGAACGGCAAAGTTACGGTATCCGGTATCAGTAAACAGCAAGTCGGTCAGTTTTGCGCGGAAATCCGCAGTTTGCGCAAACCCGAACCCTATAAAGGCAAGGGTATCCGCTATGAAACCGAAGTCATCAGACGCAAAGTCGGCAAAACCGGCGTAAAATAAGGTGAAGTGTTATGATTAAAAAGATGGACGATAAAAACAGACGCCGTCTGCACAGAAAATTCCATATCCGCAAAACGGTATACGGAACGGCTTCCCGCCCCCGCATGACGGTGACGCGGAGCAATAAAAATCTGTCGGTGCAGATCGTCAATGAAAACGCTCGCCTGTATTTCGACGCTTGAAAAAGAATTTGCAAACCTGAAGCCGACCGTTGCCGACGCGGCAAAACTCGGCGAAGCGCTCGGCGCGCGTCTGAAAGACAAGCAGATTACGACTGTCGTGTTCGACCGCAACGGGTATCTTTATCACGGTGTCGTTAAAGCACTTGCCGACGGAGCCCGCAAAGCGGGAATCGTATTCTAAGGAGTATGTATGGCAGAGCAGGAAAATAAAGAAGTAAAAGAAGTTAAAGCTGCAGCCGATCCGAAGGACACGCCCCGCGCGGAAACTTCAAGAGAAAACGCCCGCGAAGGCGGACGGGAGAAACGGGGCAGAGGCAGAGACCGCGGCGAGCGCAGAAGCGACGAAGAAAAAGAATTCGTCGAAAAGCTCGTCATGCTCAACCGCACTGCAAAAGTCGTAAAGGGCGGCCGCCGCTTTTCGTTTGCGGCGCTTACGGTCGTGGGCGATAAAAAGGGCCGCGTCGGCTACGGGTTCGGAAAGGCGAACGACGTAACCGAAGCCATCAAAAAGAGCATCGACCGCGCAAAGCGCAGTCTCATCGTTTTGCCGGTAAAAAACGGAACGATTCCGCACGAAATGATCGGCAAGTATAAAAGCTCCGAAGTGCTTATCAAACCGGCGTGTCCGGGTACCGGCATCATTGCCGGAGGTGCTGTCCGTGCGATTATGGACGCTGCCGGAGCGACGGATATTATTTCGAAATCGCTCGGTGCGAGCGCGTCCGTCAATGTCGTACGTGCGACTTTCGATGCGATCGGGCATTTGCTCGATGCAAAGGCCGTCGCTGCGGGCAGAGGCAAAACGCTCGACGAGTTGTGGGGTTAATCTATGGCAGGTAAACTCAAAATTACGCTTAAAAAAAGTACGATCAGACAGAAGTCGGATGTAAAAGCGACAGTGCGTTCGCTCGGTCTGGGGAAACTCAATTCGTCGGTCGTACATGACGATAATTCTTCGATCCGCGGAATGATTGCAAGATGTTCTCACCTTCTTACAGTCGAGGAGGCGAAATAATGTCGGATTACAATCCTGTACTTCACGCGCCCGAAGGCGCAAATAAAAAACCGAAGCGTGTCGGCCGCGGTTCGTCTTCAGGACTGGGAACGACGGCGGGAAGAGGCAATAAGGGACAGCAGTCGCGATCTGGCGGCGGTAATCCCTATGTCGGATTTGAAGGCGGTCAGATGCCGCTTTTCCGCCGTGTCGCACAGCGCGGTTTTTCGAACGCTCGTTTTAAAGAAGACGTTCTCTATTTTAACGTTTCCGATCTCGAAGCGAAATTCGCAGACGGAGAAACCGTCGACCGCGCTTCGCTCGTTGCAAAGGGGCTTATTCCGGCAAAACGCAATGCGAAGATTAAAATTCTCGGCGACGGAGATGTGACGAAAAAGTTTTCGGTGACGGTGGACAAGATTTCCGCATCCGCGAAAGAGAAAATCGAAAAGGCGGGCGGAAGCGTTCAGGCCTCTGTCGGACAAAACAGAAAAGAGCGCAATATAGCGTATGCGACTTCTCGCGATGCTAAAAAAGACGCGGCGGCAAAACCGTCCGACGACAAGAAAAAATAACGCGGAGTTAAATCATGGCAGGCAATTCTATCGTGAATATGTTTAAAATCAAAGAGCTCCGCAGCCGTTTGCTTTTTACCCTGTTGATTTTGGCCGTTTTCCGTATGGGAAGCGTCCTGACCATACCGGGTATCGACGCGAACGTGCTCTTGTCGTATTTCGACGAGCTTGCGCGCCAAAACAAAAACGCGTTTGCGAGCTATATGGACTTTTTCGTCGGCGGCGCTTTTTCGAATTTTTCCATTTTCATGCTCGGCGTTATGCCCTATATTTCGACGCAGATCATCATGCAGCTTGCGGTGATTATCTTTCCGTCTTTAAAGCGAGTCGCCGAAGAAGACGGCGGTCAGCGTAAAATCGCGATGTGGACGCGGATCGGCACGATATTCGTGTGTCTGCTCCAGTCTTTTGCGGTGACGGTGTATGCGTCGAGTATTCCGAATTCGATCGTTATCGAAAACAGAATCGCGTTCCGTATGCTCGCGATGATAACCGTTACGACCGGATCCAT
>ERZ772827.769-NODE-769-length-17206-cov-6.264008_pt1 | contig 17206 bp, 12 predicted proteins | sample MGYA00580850_ERZ772827 | MGnify/ENA primary metagenome ERZ772827 (study PRJEB29015, sample SAMEA2737950) | human oral metagenome | biome: human oral; feature: human-associated habitat; material: dental | place: China | collected 2145 ...
ATGCTATTAACGTTGATGCTCTTATAGAGAAAGGAAATTCGCAATGAGCTACATTCAATCCGCCTATATTAATGCATTACTTGCAGATGCGGCCTATATAGATTTGCCAATAGGAACTATAGTCCAAGATCAATTGGAAGATAAAGCAGGAACACTATCGAGGCGCATGACACTCCCATTGGCAAAATTCATAGCCGACAATTTCGAAGTCATCAGCAACAGATTGGGCAATGATTTTACTGGCTCCGGTTTTGACGCCATTGTCTGGAAAGGCCGAGAAGGCACGCCCTATGAAGGTAAAGTGTTCCTCTCCACAAGGGGAACGGAAGTAAAAGGGAGGGATTTATTAGACGCAGACCCTGATTTGACCTTGAATTCATCGGCTCGCCGCCAGATTATCGATATGATTAACTGGTGGCTGCGTGAGACCACGCCAGCGACGGAAACGGTCATGCAACTTGCCAATGTCATTGTGTATGTTCCTGGTCCGTTTGGCACGCCAGTTCCTTCACTCAGCTCAAAAGTCGAAACCGCTTCACCCGCGCAAGGGACGGGCAGACTGACAGGTGTCAATTCAATCTCCATCAATGGCCACAGCCTGGGCGGGCATCTGGCCTCGGCCTTTGCGCGCATTTTTGGCGGCAGTCTCTCCATAGAACACATCTCCACTTTCAATAGCGCCGGTTTTTTGCAAAGCAAAGCCGAGGTTTTTTTCAAAAATATTGATAATCTGCTGGGCAAAGGCTTGTCCATGTCGGCAGTTCCGGACAAGCAAACCAACTATTTTGCCGAGAATGGCATTAATTTCACCACCAATAACTGGTGGTTTACCCAGATGGGCCAGCGCGTGGGCCTGTTTCAGGAAGAAACTACGGGCATGGGCAATCACAGCATGTACCGCCTCACGGACATGCTTGCGCTGGGCCATGCGCTGGAAAAACTCTCGCCTGATTTGAGCGTTGAAGCCCTGAATCAAATCGTTTCATCAGGCAGCCACATTGCCAAAGGCTCGCTGGAGGGTGTGCTGGATGCTGTTCAGCGCTTTTTTTATGGCTCCAACATTGAAAGCCTGCCAGCCAGCGACGCTGGCGAAAGCGACGAGGATCGCGTCAAATTTCATGAAACCCTGGCCCAATTGCAAGCTGATCCGGCGTATCGGGCCTTGGAAGGTAAACTGCGCATACAGCCAGCGGACGCCATTGCGCCGCAGCAGGCGTGCGAAGACTTTGCGGCTTTCGTCTCGCTATACACCCTCTCGCCCGTTGCCATAACCTGCACTGACAGCCAGACCCTGAATGCCCTGTGGCAGTCCGAAGCCTGGAAAGAGGTTTATCAAAACTGGCAGGCGGATAAAGCCGCCCGGGCCGCAGGCCGGCCGGCCGCGCATTATTCCGAGCAGTGGTGTGCTGATCGGGCGGCGATGCTGCAAAACATGCTTGTCCGCAATCAGCGAGATGATGAATCCGTCAGTACGCGCGGCCAAGGAAGTACTGATTATGTAGACCTGTCCCACCGTGATGAAGCAAAAATGCCGATGCGCATTTCCGTCAGAAACGCAAATTCGACCACTCCCGTCAGCCAAGTAATATTTGACAGCAATGGCGGCAGCTCCAGCAAGATTTTGAATGGAGGTAATGGCGATGACCGCCTTTATGGCAGCAGCCAGGACAACATACTCAAAGGCGATGCAGGCAATGATTATCTGGAAGGAGGCGCAGGCAACGACACCTATCTGTTCAGCAGCAAAGACCAAGGCACGGATACTGTTTTTGACAGCGACGGCCAAGGCCGCCTCATGGTCGATGGCCACACGCTGCAAGGCGGCCAGCGCGCAGGCCCCAATCTATGGATCAACAAGGAGCAAGGCTTTACCTACGCGCTCACAGACGAAGGCCCCCAGCAGCAGCTGCTGGTGCGGCGCACAGGATCTGGCGGAATACTTGCGCGCATCCGCAACTGGAAAAACGGCGACCTGGGTCTGTACATGCAAGATGCGCCAGCTGCCGCAGCGGCAGACACCTACACCCTGTACGGCGACCAGATAGCCCCGCAAGGGGCGTGGCGGCTGGGAGCGGATGGGCGCGTGCCGGGCGCCCAGGCGGCGGCAGGCGCCAATGACCTGATGACAGGCACGCAGGAATCCTGGTCACAGCCGGATGCCTACGAGCGCGTCATTGGCTCGGACGGGAACGCGCCCATCATGGCCAGCACCCGCGCGGTGCGCTTTTTCGGGCAAGGCGGCAACGACTTCATCTCGGGCGAACAACACGACGACGAACTGGACGGAGGCGAAGGCGACGACCTCATCTTTGGCGGTGCAGGCAGCGACACCATCCGAGGCGGCGCCGGAGACGACATCATCGTCACCAGCCTGGCCGCCACGCTGCTCACCGGAGTCAGAGATGCGCCCACGCCGGAGGGCTACAGCCTAGGCGCCGACAACGTCATACCAGCCGGGCGCGCCAACGAATATCGCTGGCGCACCGAAACCTCGCCAGACGGCAGCGTCACGCGCATCCAGCGCGCCTACATCAAAACCCGGAAGGGGGCTTTACCTACACAGCCGAAAGTGAAAGCGACAGCAACTTTGTAGATGCTGGCGCAGGCAACGACCGCGTCTGGGGCGGGCGCGGCAGCGACGCCATCAACGGCGGCGAAGGCGACGACCGCCTGGCGGGCCTGGGCGGCGGCGACACGCTGCTGGGAGGCCAGGGCCACGACATCATCTACGGCGACGCCTGGCAAGGCATGCGGCTGCAAGCGGCGCGCAGCTACAACCGCCAAAGCGACAGCTACGCCATCGACACACTGCCCTTTGACCCGGCGCTCACTGATGAGCAGCTGCATGGTGACGACTTCATTGATGCAGGCGAAGGCGACGACAAAGTATGGGGCGACGGCGGCAGCGACCAGATCTGGGGCGGCGCGGGCGACGACCTGCTCATAGGCGACGCCCACCCTGAAGACCTGCCTGCGCAATACCACGGCAATGACGAACTTGACGGCGGCGCAGGCCATGACTGGCTCTTTGGCATGGGAGGCGACGACACCTTGCACAGCGGAGACGGCGACGACATTCTCAGCGGCGACGACCAAACCACGCCCAGCGAAACAGGCAGCCTGAGCGGCCATGACAGGCTGCATGGAGGCGCAGGCAACGACCTGCTTATGGGCGGAGGCGGCGACGATTTTCTGTATGGAGACGAAGGCAACGACCGCCTCTACGGCGGAACTGGAGACGACACCCTCATGGGAGGCCAGGGCCGTGACCTGCTCGACGCAGGAGAAGGCAACGACCGCCTGCTGGCGGGCGGCCAAGGCGGCTGGCTGCGCGGCGGCGCGGGCGACGATCTCTACATGGGCGGCGCAGGAGATGACGACATGGAAGACGAAAGCGCCAGCGACGACACCTACCACCTGAGCGCAGGCAAAGACTTCATCATTGACCACGGCGGCAGCGACACCTACCACCTCGACACAGACCAACTGCGAGCAGGCGGCGCCACCTACCTGGCCGACAGCGACGGCCAAGGCCGCCTGCTGCTGGACGGCGCGCCCCTCACGCAAGAAAGCGTGCGCGCCACGGCGCAAGGCCAATGGCAAAGCAGCGACGGCAAAGCCCTGCTCACGCGCCAGGGTGCAGACCTGGTCATCCGCAGCCTGCAAAGCGGCCCGGCAGGCCAGCTCAGCGCCAGCGCCGGATACGTGCTGCTCAAAAACTTCTTCCAGACCGGCAGCGCCTTTCTGGGCCTGCAACTGCCCGAATGGAAGCCCTCCGAAACGCAAGCAGGCGGCGCTGGCAAAAACGAGCCAAACCCTGACGCCAGCCCTGTCGTCATCCAGGAAAACGCCAGCCTGCCTGGCTTTGCCGAAGGCGCGCTCATCCATAACTACAAAGGGCCGTGGGCCGGAGCCGACGCCTTGGTGCAGGCCATGAGCGAGTTTGGGCAGCGAAGCGATCCGCTGGCCCAAGACACGCCCTCGGCCGCCGCGCCCAGCCTCATGCGCTCCGCCGCGCCCGCCACGGGCTTTTTCGAAGGCGCGCTCATTCACAACCACAAAGGGCCGTGGGTTGAAGGCGAACTCATCCACAGCCACAAAGGGCCGTGGGCTGAAGGTGAACTCATCCACAACCACAAAGGACCGTGGGCCGAAGCCGACGCCTTGGTGCAGGCCATGAGCGAATTCGGGCAGCGAAGCGATCCGCTGGCCCAAGACACGCCCTTGGCCGCCGCGCCCAGCCTCATGCGCTCCGCCGCGCCCGCCACGGGCTTCGTCGAAGGCGCGCTCATTCACAACCACAAAGGACCGTGGGCTGAAGGCGAACTCATCCACAGCCACAAGGGGCCGTGGGTTGAAGATGAACTCATCCACAGCCACAAGGGGCCTTGGGCTGAAGGTGAACTCATCCACAGCCACAAAGGGCCGTGGGCTGAAGCCGACGCGCTGGCGCAGGCCATGAGCGAGTTTGGGCAGGAAGGCGGGCAGCAGGCCGAGGGCGCGCCGCAGCCAGCGGCCTACGTGCCGTCCGCATGGGCGTGGCGCATGCTCATGGCGGAAGACTTCAGCGCCACAGCCCAAGCCCAGCGCCTGGCAGGCGCGCTGGCCAGCTTTGCGCCGCCAGCGGCAGCCAGCGCGCAAACCGGCCCGGCCAGCCTTGAAGCGCAGCCCGGCGGTTTCCGGCCCCTGCTGGCGGCCAGCGCGTGAAGCCGGGGGCAGGCCGAAGCGGCGGGCAAGCCCTGCCTGCGGCCTGCCCATTGACCTAAAAACAGGAGCGAAATTGACCCCTTTCAAAATGCCATCAGCGCCCATTCCACGGGGACATCACGCTATTGATCCGATAGCTGAAATGAGGCTTCCTGCACGCCATGCCGTGCCGCGTGCAGAGGGTGCTGGCACGCCTGTGCGCCGCGCCGGGCCGGTATGTGCCGGGCAGGCAATCTGAAACGCGCCATGCAACCCACAGCCTGCACGGCCCCTCAGGCCCTTTCAGCCCCTTCAGCCCCTTCGGCTTCTTCGGCGGATGCTTGCGAGCCGCCGCCTGATTCGGGCTTGCTGGCGCTGCTGGTCATGGCGCAGTTTCATGGCTTGCCTGCTGATGAAGCCAGGTTGCGGCATGAATATGGCGGCGCGGCGTTTGATGTCACCATGCTGCTGCATGCGGCCAAGAGCCTGGGCTTTGCCGCCAAGGCGGTGCGCCAGCCGCCGCAGCGCTTGCACAAGGCGCCGCTGCCTTGCATTGCGAGCGACAAGGAGGGGCGCTTTTTCATCCTGGCGAAGGTGGATGCGGGCGGGCGGCAGGAATCGCAGCAGGAGCCGCAGCAGTGGCGCTTTCTCATCCAGCGCCCGGGCGAGGCGCCGCAGGCGCTGGGGCATGCCGCTTTCATGGGACTGTGGAGCGGGGATCTGGTGTTTCTGACGAGCCGGGCCAGCTATGCGGGCGAGCTGGCGCGTTTTGATTTCACGTGGTTCATTCCCGCAGTCATCAAGTACCGGCGGCTGCTGGGAGAGGTGCTGCTGGTGTCTTTCGTGCTGCAACTCATTGGGCTGGTCACGCCCATGTTTTTTCAGGTGGTGATGGACAAGGTGCTGGTCAATCACGCCATGCAGACGCTGAATGTGATTGCCGCCGGGCTGCTGGCGGCCACGGTGTTCGAGGCGCTGCTCACGGGCATACGCACCTATGTTTTCGCGCACACGAGCAGCAAGATTGATGTGGAGCTGGGCGCGCGGCTTTTCAGGCACCTGATGGCGCTGCCGCTGGGCTACTTTCAGGCGCGGCGCGTGGGCGATTCGGTGGCGCGTATCCGGGAGCTGGAGAGCATTCGCAGTTTTCTCACCGGCAATGCGATGACGCTGGCGCTGGATTTGGTGTTTTCGGTGGTGTTCGTGGCGGTGATGCTTTTCTACAGCCAGGAGCTGACGCTGATCGTGGCCGCTTCCATTCCGGTGTATGTGCTGCTGTCGCTGCTGTTTACGCCGGTGCTGCGGGCGCGGCTGAACGAGAAGTTCAACCGGGGCGCGGAAAACCAGTCTTTTCTGGTGGAGACGATCAGCGGCATTGATACCGTCAAGGCCATGGCCGTGGAGCCGCGCTGGCAGCAGAAGTGGGATAGGCAGCTGGCCGGTTATGTGGCGGCGGGGCTGTCGGCCACGAATGTGTCCACGGTGGCGGGCAATGCGGTGATGCTGGTGAGCAAGCTGGTGACGCTGGGCATCATGTGGCTGGGCGCGTCGCTGGTGATTGAGAACCGGCTGACGGTAGGGGAGCTGATTGCCTTCAACATGCTGGCCGGGCAGGTGTCTGGCCCCATTTTGCGCATGGCGCAGTTGTGGAACGACTTTCAGCAGGTGGGCATTTCCATGAGCCGTCTGGGCGACATTCTGAACGCGCGCACCGAAATTGAAGGCGGCAAGACGCGCCTGCCCCGGCTGGCGGGCGCGATTGAGTTCGATCAGGTGTCTTTCCGCTACCGGCCTGACGCGCCGGATGTCATCCGCAGCCTGCAACTGCGCATTGCGCCGGGGGAGGTGATTGGCATCGTGGGGCGCTCCGGCTCCGGCAAGAGCACGCTCACCCGGCTGGTGCAGCGCCTTTACGTGCCCGACCGGGGGCGCGTGCTGATTGACGGGCAGGACATCGCCATCGTCGATACCGCCAGCCTGCGCCGCCAGATTGGCGTGGTGTTGCAGGAAAACGTGCTGTTTGGCCGCTCGGTGCGCGACAACATTGCGCTGGTCAATCCGGCCACGCCCATCGAGGCCATCATGGAAGCGGCCCGGCTGGCTGGCGCGCACGATTTCATTTGCGAGTTGCCCGAGGGTTACGACACGCTGGTGGGCGAGCACGGCGCGGGCCTGTCGGGCGGGCAGCGCCAGCGCATCGCCATTGCCCGCGCACTGCTGGGCGACCCGCGCATTCTCATTTTTGACGAGGCCACCAGCGCGCTGGATTACGAGTCGGAAAAGATCATTCAGGACAACATGCGGCGCATCTGCCAGGGACGCACGGTGCTCATCATTGCCCACCGCCTCTCGGCCGTGCGCGATGCCGACCGCATCATTGTGCTGGAGCGCGGCCAGATTGCCGAAGAAGGCCGCCACGCCGCGCTGCTGGCCAATCCGCAAGGCATCTACAGCCACCTGTACCGCTTGCAACAGGGAGGGCGCGCATGAGCTTGCGCCACCGCTGGCAGGCCTGGCGCGAGCTTTGGGGCCGCTACGCCCGCGCCTTCGCCTGGCACTGGCAGCGCCGCGATCAGCTGCAAGGCCGCATGCTGCGCGAGGACGAAGCGCAATTTCTGCCCGCCGCGCTGGCTGTGCAGGAAACGCCGCCTTCGGGCACGGCGCGCCTGATCGCCTGGCTGCTCATGCTGCTGGTGCTGACGGCCTTTGCCTGGGCGCTGATCGGGCGCATGGATATCGTCGTCACTGCCCAGGGCAAGGTCATTCCCAGCGAGCGCAGCAAGGTGATCGCCGCTGTGGAAACTGGCAGCGTGATCGCCCTGAACGTGCGTGAAGGCCAGCGCGTGCGCGCGGGCGATGTGCTGCTGCAGCTGGACACCAGCGCGCTGGACGCCGAGCGCGACCGCGCCCTGGGCGAGCGCAACGAATCCGTCCTCACCCTCGCGCGCAACCAGGCGCTGCTGCAAGCCCTGCGCCACGGCCGCCCGCCTGCCTTGCAGCCGCTGGCGCAGCTCAACCGCGACAGCGGCGCCACGCTGGACGCCAGCCGCTGGCAGGCCGCCAGCGCCCATGTGCTGGGCCAGTGGCAGGACTACGCCGCGCGGCGCAAAAAGCTGGCGGATGACATCGTCCACTACGGCCAGGCGCTGCCGCTGGCCGAGCGGCAGGCCGCCAGCTACAAGGCGCTGGCCGCCACGGGCGATGTCTCGCGCGATGCCTGGCAGGACAAGGAGCAGGCCCGCCTGCAATTGCAGGCGCAGCTGCAAGAGGCGCGCAACCAGCAGGCCGGCCTGGCCGCCGAGGTTACGCGCCAGGCGCTGGACGAAATTGCCCAGGCCCGCCGCACCGCCGCCGCTGCCGCGCAAGACGCCTTGCGCGCCGCCAGCGCCAGCCGCCTGCACACGCTCAAGGCGCCCATTGACGGCACCGTGCAGCAGCTGGCCATACACACGCTGGGCGGCGTGGCGCAGGCGGCCCAGCCCATCTTGCACATCGTGCCCAGCGGCGGGCCGGTGGAGGTGGAGGCCTTCATGGAAAACAAGGACAAAGGCTTCGTGCATGCCGGGCAAAGCGCCGCCGTGAAGGTGGATGCCTTTGAGTACACCAAATACGGCACGCTGCCCGGCAGCGTCTCCCACGTTTCGCAAGACGCCATCGCCGACGAAAAGCGCGGCCTGATCTACAGCGTGAAAGTGCAGCTGGAGCACGCCGAGCTGAACGTCAATGGCCAGCCCACGCCCATCACGCCCGGCATGTCGGTCAGTGTGGAAATCAGAACGGGCGAGCGCCGCATCATCGAATACGTGCTCAGTCCGCTGCTGCGCCACACCCACGAGGCCCTGAATGAGCGCTGAACGTTTGCGCTGGCTGCCTGGCGCGTTGCATGGCGCATCGCTTGTCGTGCTGCTGGCCGCGCTGGCGCCGCCGCCTGCCGCCGCGCAGACCGGGCCTGAATGGCCGCAGGCCGCTTACGCCTCTGGCTGGCGTGACCGCCTCACGCCCTGGCAAGACCCGGCGCACACCCGCCCGGCGCGGCTGGAGCAGCCATTGAACAAGCCGCTGGATGCGCCGCCCCCGCCCGATCTGATGGCGCTGCCGCCCGCGCCCCCCGCAAGCGGGCTGGACTGCGGCCCGCCAGACGGCGGCCCCGGCTCCGCCGCCGCACCGGCCCGCGCGGCCGCCAGCCCGCAGCACAGCCAGTGGGCGCTGCAAACCCTGCTGAGCGGGCAGCCAGACGCGCCGGCGGGCCAGCCGCCGCTGCTCACCCTGCCTGCCGCCATGCATCTGGCCCTGTGCCACAACCCGCAAGTGCGCGCCACCTGGCCCGCCATTGCCCAGCAGGCCGCGCAAGTGGGGCAGGCGCAAAGCGGACGCTGGCCCCAGGTGAGCGCGGGGCTGGCCCGCCAGCGCAGCCGCGTCAGCTATGGCCCCTCCGACGTTCCCAGCCACACCACCTGGGCCACTTCCAAAAACGCCGTCATCGCCTGGCGCTTGTGGGACTGGGGCGCGCGCAGCGCCCGCACGGCCGCCGCGCAGGCCCAACTGCAAGTGGCCCTCTACACACAAGACGCCACCGTTCACCAAACGCTGACTGAACTGCTGCAAACCTGGGGCCACGCCCAGGCCGCCCAAACGCGCCTGCACACCCAGCAAACCCTGGCTCCGCTGGCCAGCCGCACCGTGCAAGCCGCGCGCCGCCGCCAGGCAGGCGGCGCAGGCAGCGCCCATGACACCGTGCAAGCGCAGGCCGCGCAAGCGCGCATTCAGCTTGAACTGAGCCGCGCCCAAGGCGAATACGCCGAAGCCGCCGCCCGCCTGGCCTACCTCACTGGCCTGCCCGCCGCGCAGCCTTTGCGGCTGCAAGACGTTTTTCCGGCTGGCAGCGAAGAAGGCGGCGCAGACGACATCGGCCTTTCCGCTGACGCCGATGCTGATGGCCAAACCGCAGCGCATGACCCGGACCAGCCGGCTGACTTGGGCCATGCATCTTCCCCGGCCTTGCCGCCCCTGCCGGACTGGCTGGAACAGGCCCGCCAGCGCCACCCCGCCATTCTTGCCGCGCGGGCGCAGTGGCAAGCCGCACAAGAAGCTTTGCGCGCCACGCAATCCGAAGGGCTGCCCACGCTGGATCTGAACCTGGCCCACTACCGCAATGGCCGCCCCAACAACGCCATCACCGCCAGCCGCACGCATGAAAACGTGCTGGGCCTGAGCCTGACCGTGCCCCTGTTCGACGGCTTTGCCAGCACCTACAAAGTCCGCGCCGCCCAGGCGCAGGCCGAGCAGAAATACATTGAATACCAGGCGGCCCAGGAGCAAACCCTGCAAACCCTGGCGCAACTGCATACCCAGACCCGCTCCGCCTGGCAAAACCTGCGCCTGGCCAGGCGGCTGTGGCGCCTGTCCATGCAAGCCGCCCAGTCCACGCACCGCTAGTACGCCGCAGGCGCCGCCGACATCACCCAGCTCAACCAGAGCCTGACCCAGCTCCAGCAAGCCCAGCTTGATCTGTCCCAGACCCTGACCGAATGGAACCGCGCCCGTCTGAGCTTGTGGCTGCAAGAGGCGGCCATTCACTGAAGAGCCGGTTCAAGATCCTTCTGTCGTTTGTGCCTTGCAGCTCATTCCAATTTCGCACTTTCGCCCGTCACAGGCAGATCATGAGCAGGTTCTGGGGCGCGCTGGAATCCGGGCCGTTTCTGCGTCTTTGAGCAGATTCTCAATCCGCGCTTTTTTCGTGCAGCAGCGCGCGCGTTGGCCGCCATGGCGTCAGCGCCGATGCCGCAGGTTTGATACAGGCGCAGGCGGCCTTGCGGGTCATACATGTAGCTGGCGGCGGTGTGATCGAGCGTGTAGCTGTTTTCAATGGGGCCGGGCGTCTGGCGGTAAAAAATCTTGAACTCGCGCGCCAGCGCGGCCAGCTCCTGGGGGCTGCGCGGGGTCAGGGCGATGAAGCTTTCGTCAAAGCTGGCCACGTAGGCTTTGAGCACTTCGGGCGTGTCGCGCGCGGGGTCCAGCGTGATGAAGATGCCTTGCAGCCGGCCGGCTTCGGCGCCCAGTTTCTGGCGCGCCTGCCCGCCCTGCAAGGCCGCTGTGTGCTGTTGATTGATGACGTGATGACCGCCACCGAGGCCCTGTTGCGGGCGGACGCCGTGTATATGTCAGCACCGCCGTATTGGCCCGCGCACGCCGCCGCTTTGAGAGCTTGTTCTCAATCAGCTCAGAAGCCTGACCGTGCGCCGAACGCAAGCGATCTTCAAGCGACAGTGACCTCGTAGTCCTTGCTCTATCTTCTCGATTGACTCAGCCAGGCAGAGGTCCTCTCCACAATCCAGCGCTTGGGCAGCGTCTTAAAACTATGCCGTTCACTGCGCTTGATCACCTGCGTGTTCCAGCCAGACTTTTAAACCCTCGCCAACAAAGGAAATGGCCTCGAGAACGTTTGCGAGGCCAGGCCCGGAAACCGCGCCAACACTGGGGGAACGGGCAAAAAAAATCCCAACCGATAAGGGGTGGGATTTTGGGTATTGGTGGCGGAACACGGAACCGAACCCGCGACCGCTTCCTGATGCAGATGGTAACACTTTGGACTTGAGGCCGTGGATTCGATAATTTGGCCAGCTGAAAGAGGCGATGGCCTCATGGTTGCTACTTGTCAGGGTCGCCGTAAGTTTCAATGCTACGAAGAGTTGAGCCTCTGCTGTGTTGAGGCACTGCTGTGTTGAGGCACTGCTGTGTTGAGGCTACGAGTCTCAGAAACACTGACATTGAAGCTCATCATCACAACTCTCTCAATACCCTTGAACCTGACCTTGAACGGTTGCCTGCACGCCCCTGAGCCTGTCGAGGCATAGCGCCTAGACGCTACCCAAGTCTTCAGCTGTCAGCAGCAGTTGAGATTGACCTTGGCTTCCAATTTTCATTGATGTAATGTAACATTCATGACATCACATTCATTGTCACGAACTCCCTATGAGCATCGGTAGCAGCGGTCGCATAGTCATTGAAGTCAAACCGGCCGTTAAACGGCAACTCTATGCTGCACTCGCAAGAGAGGGTATGTCGCTTAAAGAATGGTTCCTGAAGAACGCTGAAGCGTATTTGGAAGAAATGGAACAATTATCGTTGCTGCAGCCCAAACGGATAGACGCTAACAGAGCTGAGCAGTCCAAAGAGAACAATGCGCAGGGCAAAGAATGAGAAGAAAATGGAAATCACTTTCAAAGAATCACTGAATAACGGGTTTCGAGCAACAGCTCCTCACGTTTTATCAATTCAAGAGCAACTTGAAAGAATTGATTGGGACTTTCGAGAGCGCCCCAAGGCTCCTGCTATCGAATCAATTCATCCTTATCCGGCGAAGTTCATAGGTGATATTCCTCGCGCTTTAATTGAGGCTCTCCCCTTGCCAAAAGGCACTGGTGTCCTCGATCCCTTTGCAGGATCGGGAACTACTCTATTTGAGGCTCAGCGAGCAGGACTTCCTTCCGTAGGAATTGACCTCAATCCAATTGCATGTCTTATTGCACGTGTCAAAACGAGTCCACTAGCTGAAGGATTTATGGAGGTGGTAGAGGAGGTTATTGGTCGCGCACGTAGCGTAAAATCTCTACAGCCTCCCGATATTCCTAATGTAGACCACTGGTTCAAAAGTGAAATTCAGCTAGCAGTTGGATCTCTTGCGCAAACAATTACAGATGATTTATATGCCCCATGGCTAACCCAGCTTCAGTTGACGCTTTCAAGCATATTAGTTCGTGTTTCAAATCAAGATAGCGATACACGATACGCCGCGATCGATAAAAATGTTTCTTATGACGATGTCTTTGATCTATTTCGCGTCTCCGCATCCAAAATACTGCACGCATTAAAGAGTCGATCTTGGAGTTTGGCAGAAGCGCATGTGTTAGAAGCTAATACGCTTGAGGTTGATCCTCTGAATATCCCGATACCAGTGGGATTAGTGATAACATCCCCACCCTATCCGAATGCCTACGAATACTGGCTTTATCACAAATATCGAATGTGGTGGCTGGGTTTTGATCCGCTCTCCGTTAAAGAGCAGGAAATCGGGGCGCGAGCTCACTTTTTTAAAAAAAATCATCACACCGCCGATCGATTTATTGACCAGATGCGTGGAGTACTGTCACTTGTTGATAATGTTTTAGTTAAAGAGGGTTTTGCTTGTTTTGTTGTTGGGCGCTCCAAGATTCACGGGAAAATTATTAAAAACGATGAAATTATTGAGCAGGTGGCAAAAGAATTTGGTCTTTGTGCGATTGCTCGTCTTGAGCGCGCAATAAATGCAAATCGAAAATCTTTCAATCTATCTCACGCGAACATTAAGACGGAAACCATTCTCATTCTCAAGAAGAGCTAACAAAACATGCAGCTAACTTGGCATCGCTATAAATACTACCCCTACGAAAAGGGCCTCGCTCTTCGAGAAGTCGAAAGTCTAATCAGACCATCTGCAATAGAAGAAAGAGATGATGGATGTCATGTGATTCAGCCGAGTAGACCCGAATTGGCCAGTCGCTTGGTTTATTTTTCGGATTATGCGAAAGATAATTCCGTCATCGCCATCAAGACACAGCAAAGCATTCTAGAGCGGATTAACGGCAACAATGTAAACCGTCAGTCCACTCGCTATTCAGTTCATGGTTTGCATGAGTACAAAGGTAAATTCAACCCACAAATTGCGAAGGCGATATTAAATATTTTTTCAGCAAAGCCTGGGCAGGTTGTCATAGACCCATTCTGTGGTAGCGGTACTTCTTTAGTCGAATGCGCGCACCTAGGGATTGATGCGGTTGGCACAGATATCAATCCGCTGGCCGCTTTTATTGCCAATGCAAAGCTGCTATCGCTACATATTCCAGCAGAACAGCTGCTCCATGATGCTGCCTCATGCCTTGCTGAGGCGAAACATTCTCGTCAATATCCATTACTGGATGACGAGCGTGGCGAATATCTTCAATCATGGTTTCCTGCCGATAATTTGCAGAGCATTGAGAGGCTGAGGCTTGCAATTGAGGCGTTTGGCGGTGCGAGCTCAAAGGTTCTGCTGGCGATTGCCTCGAATCTGCTGCGTGACTACTCGTTGCAAGAGCCTAATGATTTGCGGATTAGGCGGCGAAAGTCACCATTTCCAGATATATCATTCTTTCAAGCTTACGAGGAGGCAGTACGCACATTCTGTACTCGGCTATTGGATACTCAGCAAGCACTTGGAGTAATCAAAGCAAAGCAGCGAGCAATTCATGTCGACTGCAAGATTGCCCCAGATCATCCTGCCCTCCAGCCTGGCACATTCGATCTCGCATTGACAAGCCCTCCATATGCAACGGCGCTACCTTATATTGACACCCAAAGACTAAGTCTCGTATGGCTAGGACTATTAGCACCTTCTGATGTTCTGTCGTTAGAGGCCGAGCTTGTTGGTAGCCGTGAAATTCGCGGACGGAGCAAGAAAGCGCTGTTGACCGCCTTGGAATCGAACGACGCCCTGCTTCCCTGTACGGAAGCAGAGCTCTGCATCCGCTTGCAGCACGCATTGTCTGAAAGTGATGGCTTTAGAAGACAGGTTATGCCTCGTCTTTTGTACCGCTACTTTTCGGGTATGTCTGATGCATTTGCTTCGGTCAGACGGCTTGTTAAATTAAATTCACCTTTTGGACTCATCGTGGGCGGCAATCACACTGTGCTTGGGGGCGTACGCTTTGACATTAACACACCCCAGCACCTTGCCAACCTCGCTGCGGCGCGAGGCTGGCAGCACGTTGAAACTATCCCACTTCAAACCTATCAGCGGTATGGTTTACATATGAACAACGCGACTAACTCCGAGGCGTTGGTCATCTTGCGAGCAAAAGAAGACTAGGGCGTTGTTACACAAATCGTGATAAGTTCGCGGTCGCCTTACTTCCTTTCCTTGAGGGAGGTAAAATCTCCCGCCACGCTTCTGCCGCCCTACAGAAAACGCTCTAACAGGCTGCTGAAATACTTCGAAGAAGAAGTCATTGCCCCCTTCTTCGGGGGTTGCTTGACCCCTTACCCGAGTTCAAAAAACGCTTGTAGCCCCTTTTGAGAAGTGTTCGCGCACAAGCAGCCAAGAAGCAAAAACAGTATTTCAGCAGCCCGCTAAGCTCCGTAGGCACGCTCCGCATTCTCTTACCAGTTCGGTGAAACTCCGGCTGCCAGCCAGCAAGCTCCATTTCCGACAACTTGTCCGGCGTTGACGGCTGTATTGAATAAGCTTGCCGCTTGCTGCCCAATGATTGAGCGACCATCAAGGAAGCTAAGTCGGAACGACGGATCAAGCGAAGTGGGCCATTCCAGAAAAGCAACATCACCTGCTGTTGGGGGAGTCGCCCCTGAAGCAGCCACAGCTTGACCCAAGCTCCGCGCTTCGGTCGGCACGAGCATACGAATATCACCATGCCCAGTTTCAGCTGCTGTGAACCCATATCCCATTATGTTCGTTTTGGCTATCCCTCCATCGATTACCCCAGCGTTATTCACGTAACGCAGCCTGAGATTGAACTCAGCACGAGGACGATCGTGCTTGCCATAGACTCCAAATCGCAACGTAGACATCGTTGCCACCGGAATACTGATGTTTGCCGTGCCTTCTCTACCCATGAAATGACGTGCACTGTCACGGTTGAGCTGAATAATCAGTCCTACTGAGCCTCCTGGCAGTAGGGCCCCCGTCAATGCTGATGAACCGACCGTTGGAGCTACTGCATTTGGTGCAAACAGAAGGTAAGGAGGAAACCCAGGCCTTGGTGCGGAGGGAAGGTTTGCGGCTACAGTGGCAATGGGCTGTGCTGGAGTCTGTGCAACTACCGGCGCTGGAGGCGCAGATCCAGTCTGTTGTGTTGGCACTTGTCCAGCAGTCGACCCAACACGTGGCAAAGAAAAAAGAGGCTGCAGACGCGGGCGCGCTGGCCTGTTAGCGGTTACCGATCCTGCCCCTTGATTTACGGCGCGCGGTGGCGGCGCTAACGCAAGAATCCCACTTTCAACCATTGCATCAATGGTCGCTGTGCCCGAAATGACAGTTAGCCCATCTCGTTGTGTATCAAACCAACGATCGATAGCCGTGGCAATCTCCGACAAACGCCTTGGATCATCGCCTTCTTTGGTGTCAAGGGCAATCCCCGCTTCCACATGCAAAGCCAGTCCCGACGCAGTCAGGTTCGCCGATCCAACAAATGCAACTTGGGAACCATCAGCACGTCGAATATGATAGGTTTTCGGATGAAAGTACGCACCGCTAAAATTCACGATACCCAGCTGAGCGTGGCTTCGCGGTATTCCGATAATTTCCACCAATCTCTCGACGTCATCTCTCAAGGTGCTCGAGTCATTCGAACCAATAAGCACCTTGGTCGTCCAATTATTGACTTTACACTGCTCAAGCGTGGGGATGAGCAACCCAACACCGTCAAGTGAAAAGAAGCCAGTTTGAATACGGATCTCGGCTACTCGCCCCCGTACCGCACTTTCTATCCAACTCGCAAGTGTTTGCCCTGAATCCCGGTCTCCCGTATCTAGATATCTCATGTTTTCCTTTTGTCGCCTTAAAAGAAATTTTTCGGCCTGACAACGTTTACGGCACGAGACATAGATACGATGTGAAGAGCAGTGTCTTTTCTTTCGAATTGCTTGTCGGCATGCCAAGGGGCCCGTCCGCTGTAACAGAGTACGATTCTATTTCAATGCCCCTTGTGGGGACAGCTTTGGGCGTACGCTTCCCATCAATCGAATCGGGACTTCCCGCCGCCATAGACCGAATGCCACAGTTCCGTTGCGGCGGCAGCCCACTCCTGTTGATTGATGTGCGTCTCAACGTCGAGGTTGAATGTTGAAGCCTACGATGACTGCAAGCCGCCCCTCTGTGGGCTCAGTTACAGATTACTTTCTGGTGCTTGATGCCATCTCTTCGCCCCACCTCTGCAACGCCCTCAGTTGCTCTGCTGTCTCGTGACAGGTCTGGTAGTTGGCGGTGACGGTTCCGGCGACGGCAGAGAGCGCAAGGCTTGAGGCGGCCGCATCAGAATCTCCGGCGGGGGTGGGCAGTTCGCCTGCGGCGGCAGCGTCGTGCAGGCGCACAAAGCCATGGTTGACAGTGCAAGCAGCGTCGGCTTGAGCTGGGACATAGACGGGAACCTCCTTGATGATGGTGTCGCCCTTTTCACGGACGACACGGACACGATCGACGTACTGGGTGACGACCTTGATGGTGGCTTGGGCCTGCCGCTCGCGGGCTGCGGCGGCCTGTAGCGTTTGTTGCTGGACGGCGGCGTCCCATTGCGCTTGAACGTGGCCTGCGCCTTTGATCCAACCGAAGCCGATCAGGGCAGCGGCAGCCAGGGCAAGAGCAAGCCAGCGGTATGGCCACGGAATCAGGCTCATGGTGCTTCTCCGATGCACTGGCGGTACTCGGCTTCACGGCGTTTGACCAGGCCACCGCACAAGCGTCTGTTCTCCGGCAAGGCGCAGTCTTTGCCCT
>ERZ772827.776-NODE-776-length-17117-cov-3.258293_pt1 | contig 17117 bp, 9 predicted proteins | sample MGYA00580850_ERZ772827 | MGnify/ENA primary metagenome ERZ772827 (study PRJEB29015, sample SAMEA2737950) | human oral metagenome | biome: human oral; feature: human-associated habitat; material: dental | place: China | collected 2145 ...
CCAAAAGATTATAGATATTAATTATGCTAAGCTCGTTCCGCTGATGAATTATTTCGCTCAGAAGTTTGAATCGAAGAGAAGAGGGACTATCATCGCTCTCTCTTCGGTAGCGGGTGATAGGGGCAGGCAGAGTAATTTTATTTATGGTTCTGCAAAGGCAGGTTTTACGGCCTACCTCAGTGGGCTTAGGAACTATATGTACAGCAAAAAAATCAATGTGATTACAGTGAAGCCAGGCTTTATGGCAACTAAGATGACGGAAGGTTTGCCCCTCAATCCTAAGCTCACAGCAAGTCCTAAACAAGCTGCTGAATGTATCTACAAGTCCTATAAAAAGAAGAGAGATACGGCTTATGTACTCCCTGTTTGGTGGTTTATAATGGCTATTATCAGGAATATTCCAGAATTTATCTTCAAAAGATTGAAGCTGTAAAATGAAAAAGTTCTATTTCTTTGATTTTGATGGAACGCTTACCCATAAAGACACAATGTTCCTCTTCCTCAGGTTTGCCAGCCCTTCTAAGTACAGATTTCAGTACTTGAAGCACATTCCTCTGTTTATTCTCGTGAAGCTAAAACTGATAGATGCCGCTCAGGTAAAGAAAAGTTTTATCAGTTCTTTGCTAAAAGGCAAAACTCAGGAGTTTATAGAAAGGAAGTCCCAAGCATTTTTTGCGGAGTATTATCCAAGTTTAATTAGAGAACGGGCGTTAGATTTTATTCAGAAAATAGACAGAGAGAAGACTGACTCTTATTTGGTAACCGCATCTTTGGATATTTGGGTAAAGCCTTTTGCGGAGGAGTTTAAGATGAATCTCATCTCTACGGAGGCATATTTTAAGGATGGAGTATTTACAGGTGAATTTAAAACACCCAATTGCAATGGCAGGGAAAAGGTAACCCGAATAAAAGCCCAAATACAAGGTAAGAAATACGATAAGACCATCGCCTTTGGCGATACCAGTGGAGATAAGCCAATGCTCCAATGGGCAAATGAAAGCTATTTCAGGTTTTTCCATTAAAAAATCCTTAGTGAACTCTCACTAAGGATTTTTTTAGATTTTCAAGACTATTCTAATTAAACAGAAACTGCTTTAATTAATCTATTAGTATCACTCAGGTGCTCTTCCATAGAAATCATACTTTCTGTACGCATTACATCATTAATATCATCAATCTGATAAATGATTCTCTTCGCATCTTCGGTATTTTTAGCGATTATCTTACAGAAGATATTGTATTTACCAGAAGTTACGCTTATCTCTACCACATTTGGGATAGTTGCTAATTCTTTCAATACATTTTGAGTTTTGTTAGATGCAGAAAGCAAGATACCGATATATGCAGTAAAGTTAAATTCCAACTTAGAGTAATCAATAACTAAGGAAGAGCCTTGGATGATTCCTGCATCTTCCATTTTCTTTACTCTCACATGAATGGTACCCGCGGATACATTCATTTGTTTCGCAATCTCCGTGAAAGGAGTTCTTGTATTTTCAACTAAAAAATCCAGGATTTTTTTGTCGATTTCATCTAATAAATAGTTCATAATGTTGACTTGTTAAATTATTAATAATAGATCATCTTTCGGCAAATTTAAGAAAAAAAACTATTAGTGAAAATTTATTTTAAAAATTAACGGTATTTAACGCTATTTAAACGCTTATTTTCTTTAAAAGTTTCATTCTAATGAGAAATAATGAAAATGATGTAGAGTAGAAGAAATAATATTTCTTTTATATTATATTTTAAATAATTTAATTCATTATTTTTTGTCTTTAATAGTTATTTTTATCATCTTGTTTTACCAATAGACTGTCTTGCTTTAATTTTTTAGTCAGCATTATGGGGGATACTACCAAAGTATTTGCCTTCTCTCATTAAAAAAAGAATAAAAAATATCGATTTTTCATTTCTTTTTTTGTCTGTTAAAGCTTAGAAAATTGATTTATTGCGATAGAAAATATATGTTTTTCTATATAAATCAAGAATTGATTACGAAAAATACATTACCCAGTCTGATAAAAGTATTATGAGTAATTGTATTACCTGTTTACAAACTGTAAGATTATAGCTAAATCTCTTGGCTGGTAGCAGGGCGAGGACTGGCGGTAATACTAAGGTCGGCAAATTCTTGTCTGTCGTATTTGAGTTTTGCTACCATTGCAATCATAGCGGCATTGTCGGTAGTGTATTCAAATTTGGGAATATAGGTCTTCCAGCCGAGTTTTTGGGCTTTGTGTGTTATGGATTTTCTGAGCTCTGAGTTTGCAGAGACACCTCCTGCTATGGCTATTTCTTTTATATTTAAGTCAAAGGCTGCCTGTTCTAATTTATCTATTAAGATTTCAATAATCGTTCTCTGTATGGATGCGCAGAGGTCATTTAAGTTCTCTTTAATAAAGTTGGGATTTTCTTTTTCAGCCTTTTGAATAGCATAGAGGAAGGAGGTTTTCAGCCCACTGAATGAATAATCATAACCTGCAACTTTGGGCTTGCTGAAGGAAAAAGCCTTGCTGTCTCCTTCTGCCGAGAGCCTGTCTATAACTGCTCCTGCGGGATATTCCAGCCCCATTATTTTTCCTATTTTATCAAATGCTTCACCTGCGGCATCATCTATTGTTCGCCCGACAATCTGCATATCAAAATAGTCTTTTACGAGTACAATGAGGGTATGCCCACCGCTTACGGTAAGGCAAAGAAAGGGAAACTGAGGAGGTGTAGGGTTGGCATCATCTATAAAATGTGCGAGGATGTGCGCTTGCAAGTGATTGACCTCAATTAATGGAACGCCCAAGCTCATAGAGAGCGATTTTGCGAAAGAAGTACCCACCAAGAGCGAGCCGAGCAGTCCAGGTCCTCTTGTAAAGCCCACTGCGGAAATATCTTTTTGTTGTATCTTTGCTTCCTTGATAGCCTGATGAATAACGGGGACTATATTCTGCTGATGCGCTCTTGAAGCCAGCTCTGGAACCACCCCTCCATATTCTGCGTGTACCTTCTGGCTGGCAGCGATATTGGAGAGCACAGTATTCCCCCTAAGAACAGCTGCAGAGGTATCATCACAAGAGGATTCAATGGCGAGGATAATAGGTGTATTCATTATGTTTTCAGGATTAATGTCTGCAAAAATTCATTAAAAAGAATGGCAAATTTAGAGAATATAAACGAGATAGAGAAAGAGCAAACAGCCGATAGAGCCGAGAGAAATCCTAAACAAAAGAGGAAAACGCACTGGTTTTTTAAGCTCTTTATCTCTTTATTTATTGGGATTTTTATCCTCATTCTCACTTTATTTATCGCATTAAACCTCAGTGTAACTAAAAACTGGATTGCTCAGAAAGGTTTAGACTTTCTCAATAAAGATTTTAAGACAAATATCTCTGCGAGCAGCGTAGAGATAAACTACTTTGGAGATGTAGTTATCCACGGATTAAAGGTAAAAGATGATAGAGGACTGGACTTCCTAAAAGCGGAATCTGTAGTTGCCGAATCTGATTGGATTTCCTTAGTAAAAGATGCCATTAACGGAACGAATTCCTTTAACTTTAAAAAGATTGCCCTGAATAATGCCGATGTACAGGTCATTACCTATAAAGGGGATAGCACGGCTAATTTCATTAAGTTGATAGAACTCTTTGATGATGGCAAACCGCGAGACCCGAAGAAACCTCTCTTTAAGATGGCAGCGAGTATAGAGATTCATAATTCCAAGCTCTCTATCATCAACCAAAACTCTGAGGGAGATGCAGGCAAGTGGTTAGTTGGCACATCGGTGAATATGAGCATCCCTTCCCTTAAAATTGCAGGGCCAGATATTAATGCAGACCTTCAAAACCTCTCATTCACCACAGAACGATGGGGAAAAACTCATAAGGTAGAGCGGTTCGCAGGGCAGTTTTCACTAACCAATACAGCGCTTTCCTTTAAAGAATTAGTCTTTGATACCGATCACTCACTCTTAAAAGGTGATATTTCGTTCAATCTCGATAAGAAAACCAAGTGGCAGGACTTTAATAATAGAGTAATCTGGGATTTAAAGTTTGACAATGAGACTAAATTAAGCGGTTACGACATCAGCTACTTCGTTACGAATTGGGACAATTATACCCCTCTAAGCCTGCAAGGGAAAATGTATGGTGTGCTCAATGATTTTAAGCTCCAAAACTTTATGCTGAGCAATGATAGGGTGAATATACGAGCGGTACAAACTCATCTTGCAAATCTTCTTGATGGAGATTTTCAAATCAAAGCGAGTGGCTTGTCTACCGATTTCACTTATAAAGACCTTAAAGCAATGTTCCCATCCTTTATTGCACAAAAGATGAAGAACTTTGCGGATGATTTCGGGCGCTTGAAATTCAATGGAAATGTAGAGGTAAATCCTAAGCAGGTCTATATAAATAAAGGAAACCTCATCACTGGGATAGGCAATGCTGAGATAAGAAACTTTTACCTCAATGATTTCAGTACAGATATACCGAGGTACAGCGGAGATTTTAATATCCAAAACCTCAATACTTCTGCGATTACAAAATCTAAGCAGGTGGGGAATCTCTCTGGAACTTTTCACCTCAGAGGCAGGAGCTTTGATGTGAATACAATGGTACTGGAAACCACTTCCCATATTGCCAGCATAGAGCTAATGGGTAAAAATATCAAGAATTTATCTCTAAATGGTACGCTTAACCGTAAGCAGTATAATGGGGAAATCAGCATTAATGACCCTAATGCCCAAGCCCATATCAAGGGTTTGATAGATTTCAGTACCAGCCGTTTGTTTGCCAATGTAGAAGCCCATATCAAGCACCTGGATGTTCATTTCTTTAGTGGACAAAAGGGCAGGCAGATTGTAAGTGGAGATTTTAAAGGCAAGGTAGCAATGACGGATATTAATGACCTTACCTTAGATGCTTCTCTTCATAATATTCATTATTTCTCCGAAGGGCAGAAGATGAGTGTGCCAAGCGTAGAGGTAAATACCTACATTAACCAAGGCAACAGGGTTATCAGCATCAATGCCCCAAACGCCATCAATGGAAAGATAGAAGGGCAGTTTAACCTCGCTGACCTTGCAGGAATGGTGCAAAACGGAGCCGAGAGAATCCTTGTGAGCAACGAGCCTAAGAAAGTCTATAAAGGTCAGTTCTTCAATGCAGAATTTACCATTGGGCAGCAGCTTACCGACTACTTTATGCCCGAGCTTAAGCTCACCCCAACCAGCCCTATTACCCTCTCTTATGATGGGAATACCAACAACCTGAAACTCTCTGCAAGTATGGATAAAATCGTCTATACAATGAAGAAAAAGCAGAGCACAGAAATCGCTAAAAAAGCCTTGGAACAGCTCAAGATTTCTACACAAGCACCTATGAAAAACGATAGCATAGTAGCTGAGCAAATTACCCTGAATATAGACACCGAAAACCCCGAAGACCAAATCTTCGCCAGAGCTAAAAGACTGCAATATGGCGACAATGTTTTCAATGATTTCTCCCTCTATGGCGAGAACGAATACGGAGAAAAGCTCCACCTCTCTACCAGCTTTAAGTTTGGAAGCAAAACCGATGAGAAGAACAATAGCTTAAAGAGCTACTACATTACCTTAAACCAGACTTTGGATAAGGAGGGCAATTATATCTTTAAGTTTGCCCCTACACATTTGAAGTTTAACAATATTACTTGGAGTATAGATACTTCCGAAGGCTTGGAGCAGTCTATCACCTATAAGAAGAAGACGGGTGAGGTATTGGTAGAAAACATCAGAATCTACTCAGATGACAGCTCGCTGTACATTAAAAATGCACATTATAAATCTGCATCCAACTTTGAAGCAGAAGGCGAAGTAAGTAATTTGCAAGTCTCAAAACTCTTTGAAATGCAGTCCGGAGGCAACAGTATGGACTTCCAGGGTGTAGCCAATGGTAACTTCCACATCGTGAAGAATGAAACGGCACTCGAACCTCTCATCAATATCAATATAGAAGGGATGAAAATGGGCGGTAGAGATATGGGAAGCCTCAGTATAGACGCAAATAAAACCGATATACCGAATATTTACGACATCGGTATGAGGCTTAAATCCTCTGGATTATTCGGAGGGAATAAGCTCGATATCGTAGGTACGGTGGATAACAACCAAGAGACCCCAACCTTGGATATTAGCGCCAATATGAATGACTTTGACCTCGCTTTCAGCCAGCAGTTCGTTACGGGGATTTTCAGCAATATGCGAGGCAAGGCAAACGGTACCGTAAGGATTTCCGGTCCGTTGGATGATATTGATTACAGTGGAGATATCAACCTCTCCAAATTCGGCTTTACACTTGATTTTACAGGAGTAGATTATGCTTTTGACGATACCGTAATCCCTCTTTCCAAAGGCTTCGTAGTCCTCAACGATATTAGAATAAAAGACAACAGAGCTAATTCTGATGGTTCTATCTCTGGGTTTATCAGGTTTGATACCCTCGCTTCTATGGGCGTCAATCTCTTGGTAAGAGCGGAGAATCTCTTGGTTTTAGACTCTAATCAGAATACCAATGACCTTTTCTGGGGCAGGGTCTATGCTAATGGCGACCTCTACATCTCAGGGCCCGTAACGGGCTTGGATATTTCTACCCCAAATATGAAAGCACTCAACGGCTCTGCTTTTGCCTTTAATTCCAGCTCTACCTCCAGTGTGGAAGAGTTTAAAATGCTCAGATTCCTCCAAAGGGAAGCCAGTGGTGCTATCGTCTTAGCAAAAAAGAAAGCTACAGGGGCTAATGTAAATGTAGATTTCACCCTCAGCGTAGATAAAGGGACGAATGTAAGCGTTTTGCTCGGCGAAAGTGTGGGCAATATCAATGTAAAAGGAGAATCCGAAAGGCTGAGATTCCAGCTTTCAAGGACGGGCGTAATCAACCTCAGTGGAGATTATTATGTGGATAATGGCTCTTTCGTTTCCAAAGCCATTCTGGAGCGAACCTTCCAGATTGCAAAGGGCAGTAACCTGAAGTGGGACGGCAATGCAATGACCCCTCAGCTCGGCATCAAGGCAAATTATAACCGTACCGTAACCAACCTCGGGCAATATCTCGGCACCAGTACCTTGCCTCCTGTGAATATACAGCTCACAGTGAATATCTCGGGGACACTCAATGCACCGGATATTAGTTTTGATGTAGCTGCTCCTGAAGTTTCATCTCAAATCAAAGAAACCCTCGCCTCTAAGATGACCAATGAGGATGAGAAAATCCTCCAATTCGGCTCTGTACTCGCGCTCAGCAGTTTTAATATCTCCAACTCGGGGAGCCTTGACATTAATACCAATAATGCCTCCCAATCCATCGGTTACAATCTCGCATTTAAGCAGCTCACCTCTGCTCTGAATACCATTAGCGATGATGTGAAATTGGATATCGACTACCTCAAAGGCGACCAAGCTGCCAATACTGCCGATAGGGCAAATGCCAGCGCTCATATCACCGTATCGCCAAGGGTGAGCATAAAAACAGCCCTCGGAGTGCCTATTGCCAAAACCCAAACTACAACCAATAACTACCTCTCTGGTGAAGGCACAATAGAATACGATTGGAGCAAGAATAATGATGGCTCGCGCCTCTTCCGCGTATATTCTAAGCCCTCAAACATTGGGCTGATTGCCGGCTCCGAGACCTCTGCCAACCAAGCCTATGGCATCGGTGTAGTTTATACCAAAAGCTTTAACCGCTTCTTCCCTAAAAAAACCGATAAACAAAAACAAAACGAACAAAAGAAAGACAGTATAAGCGATAAGAAGTAAGCTTCGCACACTTGGCTTTTAGCGATGTGCAGTGAGTTTGTGAGGATAATTGCCTCGAACGCTCTCCACTCATTACCGAATAAAAGTATTTTAGGAAAATTCTTTACATTTGCCTTGTTTATGAACAAGCTATTATTACTTTTTACTCAGGGAGGGTTACAGTACCAGCTATCCAAAAGCAGAAATGTATTGGAAGAGCAATCCTATTTCTTGGATGAAGAGACACCTGAGAATTTCCTCTCCTCAAAGCTGGATGAAATCCTGCAAAAGAATTACGATGAAGTGAGGGTTATCTCCGCTCTCAACAGGTTTAGCTTATTGCCTATTGGCTTTAAAGAGCATCAGATGGGGCATCAGTTGATTAATTACAATGCTCCTACCGATGAGCAAACCGATGAACTTATGCTCTCAATCAATAAACCGTTTGGTGTGCAGTTCTACTACACTTTCCCGAAGGAGTTTTATCATAAAATAAAGGGAGCAGGCATACCATCTTACTTTAATTTTTCGGGTGAGAAGTTCCTGAGCAGTATCAGCCCGAAGAATCAAAAGGAAATTCATATCAATCTCTATCATCATCAGTGTGAATTTATCGCTCTTGACAAGAAAAAGCTCATCCTATACAACAATCTGGATATTAATTCTGAGGTAGATTTCCTTTACTTCATTATGTTTACCCTTAGCAAAATAGGTTTTGGTATCAGAGATACTCATTTTTTTATCTATGGAGAGACTATAGAGAATGAAACCTTTATCTCCGAACTTCAAAAGTTTGTGAAGAGGATAAAAATTATAGTAGATAATATCCCCAAACGAAATTTTATCCTAAACTACTAATTTCCCGCATACACCGTAGCCGGTGAGGCATTTATTAGCAGCAGGCTTTAAGCAAAAGGCAGCAGGCTTCAATAATATTACTCCATTAACAAAACAAACTCCTTCTTCTGAAAAGGAGGAGTTTTTTAGTGTAATAATACCATAGCCTACCCTTAGCACAGCTGCCAGCTGACGGACTTAGCCACAGTGTGGCAGGCAATTATCCTATTCCCCTATGGGGATTTTAATATTTGGTACTTAACCGTATTGTCCCGATACCGGAATTTTAACATTTACTACTATTTTGTCCTGTCGTCATATGACGACGGCACAGTTTTCTGCCAAACTGTCCTGTCGGGGTACCAATCAGCTTTTAGCTGATAGCTGCTGGCTAATAGCTATTAGCCAAAAGCCATCAGCTACCTGCTACATTGTCTCTCGTTGTTCGTCTTCGTTATTGTTTTCGTGAGGGTGGGATTGTCTTCTCTTCGGTTGGTCGATTTTCTCTCCTTGCTTAAAGCGATAGGAAAGAGAGAGAGTAAAGGTGCGGGGCTGGAACTGCATATATCCGTAGCGCTCGAAGCTGTCGCCATAGCTGTACTTCCTCATCGCACGCGTATTGAAGAGGTCTTGTATATTAAATGATAGCGTACCATTGCCCTTCCAAAGGGTTTTATTCGCTCCGAAATTGATGGAGTATTCATCTTTATTTCTGCTGGATTCGGTTTTCTTCCCACCCTTGAACATCCCTTGCACTTGTATGCTTAGGGTTTTATCAATCTTGAAAGTACTCGTGAGCCTCCCCTTACCCGAAAAGCCATTTCCCTCAAAGGAGAGGGGCTTGTCCATAAGGCTGGCATCGTAGAAGCTCCCTGTGGTTTTGTAGAGGTAGAGGTCCATATTCCCCATTATCCTCCACCAAGAGAATATATCGGCAGAGGCATTGATATCTATCCCGAGTTTTTCCTTCGTCCCAATATTATAAGGCTTGGAGCGGAGTACATCTGAGGTAGGGCTTTCGCGGAGGGTAACCATTTGGGTTTCTCCCTCATCTTTTTTGTAGTAGAGGGTAGGGTTTATGGTGAGCTTCCCTTTTTGGATGGCATACCCGAGCTCGAGCTGATGAGAGAATTCAGGGTTGAGGTCAAGGTTTCCTTCAAAAATATTCCTGTCGTCATTCAGGTTGAATGAATTGAATGGAACGAGGAAGAAGGAGCGCGGCCGTTTTATCCTTCGGGAATAGTTGAGCAGGAGCTGATTTTTATTGCTTCCGCCGATATCATAGCTCAGGAAAGCGCTTGGGAATAGGTCTGTGTAGCTCTTGCTCATAGCGGTATTGCCCAGCGTAGGGTTGCTAAATGAGATGTCTATACTCGTGTTCTCTACCCGTAGCCCAAGCTGATAGCCGAATCGGTTAAATTTAGACTTAAACTGAGTGTAGAAGGAGTTAAACATCTCCGTATAATTCGTCTGGCTAGTGAAATTATCCACTATGCTGAAATTGATATCATCGGTAGATTTGAGCACCTTGTAGTCGTAGTCATTCGAATTTCTATCAAAACGATAGCCTGCTTCTAATCGAGACACCTCACCGATGGGGAGTTCATAATCTATCTTGCCCAAGAGTGTCCTATTGGTCGTGTTCTGATCTACCAAATTGCGGGATACGAATGCAGAATTTACCGTTTCCTTGATGTTATTCTTATCCTCATTCTCATTTTTTTGAATGCTGAAAGATGCCGAGAGGTTGTGCCCTTTGGTATTAAACTTATGGTCTATGCCGAAATCCCCTTGGATAGAAGTTCCCTTACCATTGGAAAGGCTTAATCTATTGCTGTATGAGGAGGAAAGGCTGGTGAGTTTTTCATAATCTACCGAGTCTCTTCCCTCGTTGTTCATATGGCGGAGGAGCCCACTAAGGTTGATGGAGGTTTTATCGGTAATATCAAGGGTAAAGCCTGTATTGAGGTTATAGTTCTTCCCATCATTTCTGTTATCAGTGGTCTGGTTGAGGGTAGAAGTGGTGATGTTATGAGCATCAAAGTAGCGGGTATTGTTCTCTCGGGTATGCTCTCTGCGGCTTTGCCCACCGCCACCGTTCAGGTACCATATAAAGTTGCCTTGTTTCCAGCTCAGGTTGGTATTGAGCCTACTCATCGGCAGGTAGCCCAAAGCGCCTTCTACACTTCCATTGAAGCCCTTAGATTTTGATTTTTTAAGGATAATGTTCAAGATACCTGCCGTACCACTTGCTTCAAACTTGGAAGAAGGATTGGTGATGACTTCAATTCGCTCAATCTGGTCTGCGGGAATTGCTTGCAAGGCATTAGAACCACTGTCTATCCCGAGTAGAGCAGAGGGTTTTCCATTGATGAGGAAGGTTACATTGGAGTTGCCCCTCATAGATACGGTGCCGTCTATATCTACATCTACTGAAGGTACATTAGAAAGCACATCTTGGAGGTTCCCTCCTTTACTGAGTACATCGGTGGAGGGGTCGTATACTTTTTTGTCGAGCTCTACTTTATAGGCTTTATTGGAAGAAGCTACGATGGTAACCCCCTCAATATTCTTTGTGGAAGATAGAGTAGCGCTTTCCTCTTTCTGAATCTTGAAATTTCCATTGGTGCTTTGCAGGGAGAAAGCTCTTTGGGTTGTATATTTCTTATAATCTATGGCTTCTATGCTGATAGAATATTCACCAGAAGGTAGGCTAATGCTGTATTTACCGTTTTCATCGGTGAGGATGGCATCTCTCACACTGCTGTCGGTCTTATGATGAAAGCTCACTGATGCGTAAGCCACTCCTTGATTGTTCTGATTGGTTACTTGCCCACTAATATTGAGCTTTTCCTGTGCAAAAGAAAAGCTCGCAGCACTCATCGCTACGGCTATTGGAAGGGCTCTTTTCCTGATAATGGTGGATATTTCTATATTCTTTATCATAGATGAAATCGTTTTCGTAGCATTAGACTTGGGTTTGCTACCAAAGTTAAAGCATTGACCTTTCGGAATGCAGTTTTTTTTATCTTTGCTCAATGAAAAAACTGCTTAGCGAGACCATTATTTATGGTATAGGGGCTATTCTCCCGAGGATTATCACCTTTGCTCTCAATCCTTTCTATATTCATTTTATTAATAAGGAAGAATTCGCACAATTTACCAACCTTTATGCGTGGATTTCCTTTGTGAATATCCTTCTTACCTTTGGTTTTGAGACTTCTTTTTTCAGATATTCTGCCGAAAAGGGCAATGAAACCCGAGTATTTAATACCTCTTTTTGGTTTCTGTTTGCGAGTTCGGGTTTGTTTCTTTTCCTTGTGCTGCTCTTTAATCAGCCTCTTGCCGATGTACTCCAATACTCCGCCACTCCAGAATATATAAAATGGTTTGCGTGGATTGCTTTCTTTGATACGATATGCGTAATTCCCTTTGCTTACCTCAGATTTAAGGGTATGTCCGTGAAGTATTCTGCTGTGCGGGTGCTTTCTATATTAGTGCAGACATTGAGTGTTATTGCGCTTTTTGTCTTTATCCCCAAAGAGGTTTCTCAGAGTTTTGGGCTTACCAAGCAGGTCTCCTTTCCTTTCTTTGCCAATGTTATTGGGAGTTTTGCTTCTGTACTGCTTCTTACTCCCGTTCTGATAAAGGTAAGAGCAGAATTCTCCCTATTGCTCTTCCGAAAAATGTTTGCCTATTCCTATCCCGTAATGTTTGCAGGACTGGCGTTTATGGTAAATGAGAATTTTGATAAGACGATTCAATACTACATCATCCCCGAAGGAGATGCGGGTGCCTACGGAGGTTGCTATAAACTCGCTGTGCTGATGACCCTCTTCGTAACTGCCTACCGAATGGGAGTAGAACCTTTCTTCTTTAAGCAGATGGGTGATAAAAATGCACCGCAAACCTATGCTAAGGTTACAGAATTCTTCACCTTTTTTGCTGCGATTTCGGCTATGGGGATTATTGCGAATATCAGCTGGCTGAAGCGCCTCTTCATTACCGATAAAGATTATTGGACGGCGATAGACATCGTACCTGTCATTACAATTGCGAACCTCTGTTTTGGGGTTTATTATAACTTCTCTACTTGGTATAAAGTAACCGACCGCACGGGGATTGGGACTCTAATCTCTTGGATAGGCGCATTTCTCACCATTGTTTTAAACCTTATCTTCTTAAAAGAATACGGTTTTATGGTTTCCGCTTGGGTTACCCTTATCGCTTATTTCGTAATGATGGTTATTTCCTATTTCCTCGGTCAGAAATACTATCCCATCCCTTACCGAATAGGGAAGATAATGATTGTATTTGCTCTTTTGGGGCTCTTTACTTACCTCAGCGTTTCCGTATTTGATTATAATGTCTGGGTGGGCAATGCTTTCTTCCTTATTCTTATAGTTTATATTGTTGTGAGCAATAGACTTTATGCAGTAAATAGATAGCTCCCACGGGTACAAGTCTTAGTTCTCATCTTGTAAATTGCTGTATTCATAATCTGCAAGGGGATTTTTTGCGTTATTTTTATTTGGATGCTTTATATTTTACTCTAATAATATTAAAACTGACTTTAATCATAATAAGGGATATTGACCTCTTTTAATTTTGCTAGCAAATCTAAATACGATAATGCTATACCAATTATGGTGCATTATATTATTTAGATGGGTGTCTTTTTTCAAATATTAATAAATAAATCTAATTTTTTATGACAGCAAAGAAATTATGGATGTGGTTAGCCATTACGGTACTCGCGTCCTTTATGGTTTTGATTTTTTATGGAGTAGAAATTTACCGAACCGCTCCTCCTTTTCCCTCAAAAATTGTAACTACTGATGGCGAAGTTCTCTATGAAGGGCAAGACATTAAAGATGGGCAGAATGTCTGGCAATCTATAGGGGGGCAAACCGTAGGAAGTATATGGGGACACGGTGCTTATATAGCCCCGGATTGGACGGCAGATTACTTACACCGTGAATCACTCCTCCTCCTTGAAGAATTAACAAAAAAAGACGGTAAGACCTACAAAGACTTACCAGAAGAAGAGCAGGCAAAATATCGTACCCTGCTACAAAAGGAACTTCGTACGAATACTTTTGATGAAGAAACAGGCATCATTACTTACTCTCCTGAAAGGGCAAAAGTAGCAAAAGAAGTAGGAGAATACTACACGAAACTCTTTATGGGAGACCCTTCTCTGAAGAGTACAAGACTGAGCTATGCTATTCAGGATAAAGCGATAAAAGACCCTCAGCGTATGGAGCAAATGAATGCTTTTTTTGCGTGGAGTACCTGGGTGTGCATTACCAATAGACCTAATGATGATGTTACCTATACGAATAACTGGCCTCACGACCCTCTCGTTGGCAATACTCCACCTACATCGCTGCATATGTGGTCTGGTTTCAGTGTGCTGATGCTTCTTACCTTCGTGGGGATACTGGTTTTCCACCACGCACGCTCTAATGAAGACGATGAAAATGAAAATTTACCATTGGAAGACCCAATGCGTAATATGAAACCTACCTCCTCTATGAAGGCTACACTTAAATATATATGGGTAGTTTCTCTTCTCATCCTCGTTCAGATGCTTGTAGGGGTTATTACAGCGCATTATGGGGTAGAAGGCGAAGGCTTTTTTGGTATTCCGCTGGATGATGTACTCCCTCAGGCAGTCTCCCGAAGCTGGCATGTACAGCTGGCAATATTCTGGATTGCTACTTCTTGGCTTGCTACGGGCTTATATATTGCTCCTGCGGTATCAGGAGTAGAGCCGAAGTATCAAACTCTTGGTGTGAATGTACTCTTTGGAGCATTGCTTATCGTAGTATTTGGTTCCCTTGCAGGGCAGTGGTTGGGAGTAATGCAAAAGCTCGGGCTGGTAGAAAACTTCTATTTCGGGCATCAAGGGTATGAATATATAGAGCTCGGGCGTCTTTGGCAGATATTACTCTTAGTTGGTCTATTCCTCTGGCTGTTTCTTATGGTGCGTGCGCTATTGCCAGCCCTCCGAAGAAAGGATGAGAACAGGCATATGCTCATTCTTTTCGTTATAGCATCAGTAGCTATTGCAGCATTCTATGGTGCAGGGCTTATGTATGGCAGGCAGACCCATATGGCAATTGCTGAATATTGGAGATGGTGGGTGGTTCACCTTTGGGTAGAAGGCTTCTTCGAGGTATTTGCTACCGTTGTTGCAGCATTTCTTTTCTCTCGTCTGGGGCTATTGCGTATCAAGACGGCGAGCCTATCCGTACTGTTCTCTACTATTGTTTTCCTTGCTGGGGGTATATTAGGAACTTTCCACCACTTGTATTTTAGTGCTACGCCTACAGCAGTCCTTGCTTTGGGGGCTACTTTCAGTGCTTTGGAAATCGTTCCGCTGGTTCTTATCGGTATAGAGGCGTATCATAATTATAAACTCTCAAAATCTACCAAATGGATTATCGCTTATAAATGGCCGATTTACTGTTTCATTGCAATGTGCTTCTGGAACTTTTTAGGTGCAGGTATTTTTGGCTTTGCGATAAACCCGCCAATAGCGCTCTATTATATACAAGGGCTTAATACAACAGCTGTGCACGGGCATACCGCGCTATTTGGGGTGTATGGTATTCTCGGGATAGGGCTCATAATGTTTGTCCTCAGGGGGCTTTATCCTGACAGGCATTGGAATAATAAACTTATCTCTTGGGCATTCTGGCTTATTAATATCGGGCTTTTGGTAATGGTAACCGTGAGTATCCTTCCGATAGGGATAATGCAAGCTGTAGAGTCCATTACGAATGCCTATTGGTCGGCTCGTTCGGTAGAATTTATGCAAACCGAGCAAATGCAGTTCCTCAGATGGCTTCGTATACCGGGAGATGTTCTTCTTGCGGTGGGCGAGCTTCTCCTCGTGTATTTCATCATAGGGCTTAAAACGGGTTGGTCACTAAAAGATGAACGATAATAGGTTTTTCACCTTTTTTTAATTTACTTACAAAAGGAAGCAGAGGTATTTACTACCTCTGCTTTTTTCTGTAGCAGGCAGCTCTGAGCAGTTATTCACTCTCGTAGCAGATACTTGCACCCCAGCTGATAGGGCTTTTAGTTTAAATAATGATTACCTACCCCCCCTCTGCTAAGGGCTTCCCGTAGGGGGATGGGATAAAAAGCTACTTTGCGAAGCAGTAGGTATTTCACGCGAGTGGGTATTAAGATGAAAAAAACGGTAGAGAAAGCGAAAAGCTTCTCTACCGTCAGAATCTAATCCTAAAAAATATAATATGAAAAAATATTTTAAAGTTTTAAGTCTCCATTTACGGTTCTTACGGCGTCTGCAGAGGTTGCAAATTTAGCTTTCTCGGCATCGGTAAGAGGGATTTCAACTATTTTTTCAGCACCATTGGCTCCGATAATGGCTGGTACACCGAGGCAGATGTCTTTTTGACCATACTCACCATCGAGGAGGAGGGAGCAAGGAATCATTTTCTTCTGATCACAGAGGATGGATTGTACCAATACGGATACTGCTGCACCAGGTGCATACCACGCGGAGGTACCGAGCAATTTGGTAAGGGTAGCTCCACCTACTTTTGTTTCTTCTATTACATAATTCTGTTTTTCCTCACTTAGGAATTCGGTTACGGGAACACCGCATCTTGTCGCCTTACTGATGAGCGGAAGCATCCCTGTATCGGAATGTGCAGCGATAACCATACCGTCTATATCCGAAATCGGAGCGTCTAATGCTTCGGCAAGTCTGTATTTAAAGCGAGCGGAATCTAATGCCCCACCCATACCGATGATTCTATTTTTAGGGAGCCCCGAAGTTTTGTGTACGAGGTAGGTCATTGTATCCATAGGGTTAGAAACAACAATGATGATGACCTCAGGTGAGTGCTTGATGAGGTTAGCTGCTACTTCTTTTACGATACCTGCATTGATACCGATGAGCTCTTCCCTCGTCATACCTGGTTTTCTTGGGATACCAGAGGTAATAACTGCTACTTTGGAGCCTGCTGTTTTGGAATAATCTCCCGTAGTACCTGTAATTTTGGTATCAAAACCATTGAGTGAAGCGGTTTGCATTAAGTCCATAGCTTTACCTTCGGCAAAGCCTTCTTTGATGTCTACTAATACAACTTCGGAGGCGAAGTTTTTCATTGCGATGTACTCTGCGCAGCTTGCTCCTACGGCACCTGCACCTACTACTGTTACTTTCATTGGATTTACTGTTTTAAGTGGTTAATAATTATATCCCCAAAGTTAAGAATAAATAGCGGGTGAGACAATAAAAAACTTTTTTTTGAAAAGGATGATGCTATAAGTTTTCTCTGATAATGTAATAAAATTAGTCTCTATACTTAGTGAATCTTTAAATATGTCTTCTATCTCATTCAGGTTGGAGTTAAGATAGAGGAGAAGTAAATTTCCACCTCTGTATATTTAGAGACTAAGAGCTAAGAAATTAATATAAATATTTGATTTATATTCTAATTCTCTTTTATAATATTTAATGATAAGTAAA
>ERZ772827.777-NODE-777-length-17101-cov-7.993019_pt1 | contig 17101 bp, 20 predicted proteins | sample MGYA00580850_ERZ772827 | MGnify/ENA primary metagenome ERZ772827 (study PRJEB29015, sample SAMEA2737950) | human oral metagenome | biome: human oral; feature: human-associated habitat; material: dental | place: China | collected 2145 ...
CATGTCGCTACTGCGGGTCAGTTTTCACACGCTTGCAGTTGTTCAACAAACAAACTTCCACACGGTTTATACACAACTGTGGACAAGATTGTGCACAAATACCGTGGCGTAGGCTCTTCCCCCTCGATCCTGTACGCACGCCCAGCATGGCGTGCGGGTGACCCACAGTGACCGGTCGGTTGGTCATTCGTCGGCTCTTGACACTCGCGTCAGTATGTGTATAGTTATGTACATGCCTACGCGTAACGTGTACGTTTCAGACAGCGACGTGAGCCTCTTTTCCGAGGCGGGAACAATCGCGGGAAGCCTGTCGGCCGCCATCGTCGAGGCTCTTCGCGACTACGTGAACAAGCACCACCGCCTCACCGACGGCTTTCAGGAGATCGAACTCAAGCTGTCGACGGATGGCGTGGATCGCCGCGTCACGTTCGCTGGTCGGCGCGTGGTGCGCCTGAGGCGACCCGATCCCGAGGGGACGCGCATCGACACGGTCTACCTCACGGCCAAAGGCAAGCTGGCGGTGGCAACGAAGATTCACAGGACACTGCCGGAATGGTCCAACCAGGAGGATATGTGGTCCGACCCCAAGACGTGGAGTCGTGACTTCTGGGTTGTCGGAGATAAGACCCTGAGCGTCTATCCGGACGTTGAGCGCCTCTCGCAGGCGGATTCGCTCCTCGCCCAGCGAGTCGAAGCTGCCCTCAAGGTCTCTGCCGTTGAGGTGCTGGACATCTGACCGCTCGGGCGCGGCCGTCCCGTGGGCGCACCGCGATCCTGGTCGCGGCATACAACAAGACCCGCAACCGGTTGGTTGGTTGCGGGTCGGCGGTGGCCCTCAGTGAGTTCCATGCGAAAGAAGTCGAGCCGCTGCTACAGTTCCTGGCCACCATGGACCGAGGGCTCGACGAGGAACCCATATCTACAGTATCGCACAAATTGCAACGGAAGAATAGGAAACAACACTATAAAACACTAACTAGGGCAGAGCAAGACGAAATATGCCACTTATATTCCATTGGCACACTAGTTACCACAATCTGCTCAAAGTTCAGCATTTCAAGGATAACCGTTCATCGAATCTGGCGTCCGCCCTGCTCCACGGCACGCACCCAGTTACGCAACGCCTCAGGATTGACCCCCAACTGGCCGCCAACACGCTTGATAGCACCCTTGCGCCTAGTAGGATCGGCACGAGCCTCGAACGCTATACGCGTCGCACGCTCACGCAACTCCAACGAGTACTTACGCTGACCAGACATCCCAAACCTCCAATCCGGCCTAAGACACTCTCCACAATACCCGGGACGCAACAACCATCCATCGCGACAATCTCAATGTGCTCACGCCACTTGTCGGGCTGGGTGGCCAGCCAGGTTTTGAAGACCTGCTTGGAGCGACCCGGGACCATGTCCAGGAGCCGGGAGGGGCCGCTGCGATCGCGGATGGGCGTCACGTCCAAGATAACGGTGACATACCTGTCTCCAAAGGGGGTGTGGCGCCACACGTGTTCATCCACCCCGATGACACGCACGTCTTCAAACCCTACTGGATCATTGATCAGTAGACGCTGGCCTTCACCCAGGACAGCGGTGTTAGCGGCTCTTCCGAGTTGAGTGTAGGTGATCCCCTTTATCAGATCCGCAATCTCTTGCGAGCCTCACGCACGCAGGCTCACCCCACGCCAAGCAGGAACGACTCCGCGCAGCCTTCACGGCAGATGAGGCACATATCAGTGTCGAAGTCGCCTACCGCTGCGTCCAGCACTTGCGAGACGTCTTCCATCAAAACACACCCGTCCAAGGCCGACGCCTGGCCGCACACCTCGTCGAGAGCCTACCAATGTGTCCCATCCCCAACATCACCCGACTGGGCCGAACCCTGCGCAAGTGGAAGGACGCATTCTTGGCCTACTTCGATACTGGCGGAGCCAGCAACGGCCCCACGGAAGCCATCAACGGAATCATCGAACTAGGCAGACGAATCGCCAGAGGCTACCGCAACCCCACCAACTACCAACTCCGAATGCTCCTCATCGCAGGAGGCCTAGACGCCTCCACCCACAATCAACTCTGAAGAGCCCGCAAACCTCTTGTTCGTGCTGGTCGCGATCGGTCGATCGGACATCGAAGCGGTCGCCAGAACCCTGCGTTGTGGACTCTCGTGCCGAGTCTGTTTGCTCACCACCCGCACTGCCGAGGGCACCATGATCTCGCGTTGATTGTGCCGGCTGGTGTCCGTGATGTCAGCGGGGTGGTCGACCCGATTGTCGGTCACACCTCGTTGTTGCGTGCGGCCGCGCGCCGGCCCCAGTGGGTGAGTCTGCGCACGACGGGTGACACGCTAAGCTTCGATCCCTTGACTGGCACCGTATTTCCCGTCGCCCTGGGCAGAAACCTGTTGGCGATCCCCATCACCCGGGTCGTGGTGCCCGGCATCAGGCCGCGCACCCGATACGCCATCCACGCCAGCGGAGTGATAGTCACCAAAGGCTTCCCCGCCAAGACACCATCGACCATACGCCGAGCGGCCCGCGTGGAGTTAGCCGAGATCAAAGGCGCTGAGGCTGCCACGCTAAACCAATTGTATTCGGCAGTGGCGTTGCCAATGAAGGCGGCCTGGTCGTGGGAACCGGTGCGCATGAGTCCGGGAACGATGCTCGTCGCCGTCACGCCGGTGCCCACCAACTCAGCGGCCAGCCCGTCAGTGAAGCCCAGAGCTGCGAACTTAGCTGTGGAGTATGGCAGGAGATGAGGCGGGCTCACGACGCCGCCCACGGAGGCGACCACGCCGATGTGTCCACGACGACGCTCCCGCATCGATGGAAGAACGCTCCACGCCACGTTGATAGGCCCCTTGGCCATGATGTCGAGCGCTTGATCGAAGTGCTCCAATTCTACGTCTGCGGCAGGCCCTACCTGAATGATGCCAGCCACGTGAATCGCCACCTCGATGGGGCCATAGCCATTCGAAATCTCGTTGACCACGCGCTGCACGCCCTCGCGGTCAGTGACGTCCATGACATGGATGGATACACGTTCCTTGAACTCGGACGCTGCACGCTGTAGGGCAGCCTCGTCACGAGCGCACAAGGCGACGTGATGGCCACGTCAATGAAGCTGCCGAGCAATCTCCAGTCCGAGGCCACGCGAACCGCCAGCAACGAGCGCAACGGGCACGACGGTCATCAGGGGTCCCCTCTCTGTTGTGCTATGGAACTCAGGACGATCCTCATGGTGCCATCGTCGAGACCAAAGTTGATCCAAGCTACCACACCTGTGACTCGGGAGCGCATCTTGTGACTCAGCCTCACCGCGCGATTGCTGCGACGGCCTGGATGGCTGCGGTCGGAACTCCGCCGCCCATTGAGTGCATCAGAAGCCAGACCACCTTGGCCCCCGCCATGGCGCGAGTGCGATCCTCGTCCGACTCAGCCTCGCCCTCAACCACCTCAACGCGCTGCCGTACAGAGGCCTCCAGCTTCGACGGGTCGCGGACCAGCACCCGAATCGACCAGCCCTCGTTCAGCAGGCGCTCCATCACCAGAGGGCCGACGTGTCTTGTGGCACCAGTCGCCTGTCAAGTACGATTACCAACGACGATACAGTGCCTGAACGCAACACTCTGCGCCCAGGTTTGGGTGGACCCCTTCCTTGATCGAGAGCAGCAGCCGTTGAACCTCCCATCCTTCACCAACACGATCGCCGGCCAACTCTTTCACTGAACCCTCTCAAGGACCATCGATGACCACACTGATCTGGCTTCGCGACGACCTCCGTCTGGCTGACCACCCGGCGCTGACAGCCGCCTGCTCAGCAGCAGATGGACCCGTGGTGGCACTGTGGATCCACGAAACCCGCAGGACCGATGAGGACAACAATCGGCACGGCCCACGCCCGCTCGGTGCGGCCACCCGGTGGTGGTACCACCGCAGCCTGCAACAGCTGGCACCGCGGCTTGCTGACCTTGGCATTCCACTCGTCTTCGCCCGGGGTGACGCCGCGAACGTCATGCGCCAAGTCGTGGACGCCTTGCAACCTACCGTCGTTCACTGGACACGACGCTACGCCCCGGCAGCCTGCCGATTGGACGCCGCCATCAAGCAAGAGTTGAAATCCCGCACCGAGGTACACAGCCACCCCGGCAGCCTTCTCGCCGAACCGTGGCTGATGCAGACGGTCAACGGCTCCCACTACCAAGTTTTCACGCCGTTCAGCCACGCCGTAGCCGACCTGTCCCTCGGTCCCCTCCTGCCCGAGCCCTCACCAATCGGCGAGCGGGGCGGTGCGGACACAGCCCTCGCCACGTTGCGGGAGGACGGTGTCCTGCAGAACTTAGAGGACATTGGCTTGCTCGACGAGGGCCCCGCCTGGTGGGAAGAGACTCTCGCACAGCACTGGGAGCCCGGTGAATTGGCAGCCCGGCGGCAACTGGACGCCATCGACAGCTGGTTACCCGGCTATGCCACACGCCGTGACCTGCCCGGGGAGGAAACATCCACCAGTAGAATCTCGCCGAGGTTGCGGTGCGGGGAACTATCGCCGCGCCAAGCCGTGGCCGCAGCCCATACCAGCACGGCCTCGGGCGAGGATATCGTCGCTTGGACCAGGCAACTCTACTGGCGCGAGTTCTGCTGGCACCTGCTCCACCACCGCGAACATCTAGAGGACACCCCCATGCGTCCAGTTTTCGCGCAATTCCCCTATCATCCCGACAACCACCTGGCGCGGGCCTGGCGACACGGCCGCACCGGCATCGACCTCGTTGACAGCGGAATGTGGCAGCTGTGGCAGACAGGCTGGATGCATAACCGGGTGCGCATGGTCGCTGCATCGCTGTTCACCAAGAACATGCTCCAGCCCTGGCAAGACGGCGAGCAGTGGTTCTGGGAGACTCTCGTGGACGCAGACGAGGCCAACAATCCTATCTCGTGGCAGTGGGTGGCCGGCTGCGGCGCAGACGCTGCGCCCTACTTCCGCATCTTCAACCCTGACCTCCAGCGCACCCGCTTCGATCCGCGCAGCAGCTATGTCAGGCGCTGGATCCCGGAGGGACTCGCTCGGCCTGTCGTGCCCGTCGTCGACCTGGCCGAGTCGCGACGCGAGGCGCTCGCCGCTTACCAGCAAGTACGTGCGGCATCCGCAGCCAATGCCAGGCCTCAACGTGGTTGAGGTCGACACGGTTCGTTGTGGAGTTCTAACAGTCCCGGCGGCCCACAGAGATCAGCCGTCTGACGCGCTTTGAGAACGTGCGGCGGCTCATTGCATCGGGAGTATCCCTGACCGAAGCGGCCAACACAGCGACTATGCCGATGCCAGAGCCTACCTCACCAACACCCTTGCCTGGGCCCGCGACAGCAAAAAGGCCCGAATCGAAACCATACACGATGGCAAGGGTTCGAGCCTTGTAAGTAGAGTGGAAGCGAGTAGAGAGTTCTCGAACACTTCACCCCGCACGAAGTCCCTTGTGAGCGCGGTGTTGGAGCGTTCCCGCTGCAGGTCCGCCCCAGCCTCTCGGAGGGTGTTTGAGGATTCCCGTGGCCCGAACGTCACCACGCTGTCGCACAGACAGGTTCGCTTGTCGGAGTCGCAGAGACGGGCAATCCTCCAAGACTGGAAAGGCGGTCTGGGCACCCTGGACGTCGCCGCGAAGCATGGTGTCTCTCGACAGACGGTGTGGCGCATCACGAGTCGCGCCAAGCGCCTGGCACAGGGTGAAAGCGCAGCCCTCAAAGAGAAGGCAATCGCCCTCGACGCACCTGCTGCTTGACCACATAGCGCAACAGCGTCCGCGCCAGCACCGAGCCTCAGAGCGCTCCAGCAGATTTCAGATGGCTACTGAGTTGCCTGCAGTTCCGAACGAACCCTCGGCCGTGGCCACATCTGCCAGAATTCCCGCGATCGGCGGCTGAAGTGTGCGCTTCACGTGGTCAACAACATGGCCAGGATCCTGAATGATATGAACAGTCTGGTCTGCAGTGTCCAGAACCATCAGGCGCCCCGCAAAATGGGACAATGCAGTGAGTTTGCTTGTGAACGCCAGGTAGGTCATACCGTTCCGCCATTCTTCACGCGACTGCCATAGCCCACGAATCGGAACCAGATCCTTGATTGCAGCCCCGGATTGACCGGCCCAGATGGCCTCCAATACGTCTCGGAAATTGAACTCCTGCAGAGGCTTCTCCAGATCGGCCACCCTCGCGAGCTTCTGTGTCGGCGACTCAAGCTCGAAGAGTGCGTCCATAATGGTGTCAAGGGGATATGCATACTTCATCATGGATTCATAGAGACTAACGATGGTCTCTACTGTCACCAAAGAGACACCCTTTACCGCACGGCATTCCTGCAAAATTGCCGGCTCATCCTTCTTTTCAAATCCGGCGAATTCGCGAGCGACGATGATCGCATGGGTTGCGCCCTCCACCTTGTCTCGATGGCTCGCCGCGGAAGCAACGGCCGCTGGGACGTTATCGACCGGCCCCGCACTGCCCTTCGCCTCAATGATGAAGACCCTATGTCCTGGCCCGATCGGGGCCACCGCCACGATGTCCTTCTCGCCTGATGCGCCATCACGCGTGGCTGTGAACCCCATGAGCTTGAAGACCTCTGCGATGGCGTTCTCGAATCTAGCTTTTCCGCCGACTGACGAGGCTCGCAACTCCAGGATCGCGTCGTCCGCGTTCCGGCCGTATCCCAAAGCCAGTGAACGGAAGAGTTTATCCCTCCATTCAAGAATATCTCGTACCTGTTCTTCTGGTAGCCCTCGGCCATAAAGAAATCCTTCGGTAAGCCTCTCCGAGACCGCAAACAGATCGATTGCGCGCATGACCGCAGCGCCCTTCTTTCCGCCTCCCGCCTGATTTTCGATGACTCGATAGAATGGATGAGAGCTATTGACCTGAAGATGCCCAGTCGTGCCTTCGAGTCGGGACAGCGGTTCCGACTCGCCCAGAGTCTTCCGGTCAATCTTTGGCTCATCAAGATCAATACTGGTTGGCTTGACCTCTGAACGGGAAAACAGGGCCGCCATGGGGTCGCGAAACAATTCACGGGACCGAACGGGCAGTCGGCTCTCGGGTTTAACCGCGACCGCCTTGACTTCGTCGCCTTTCGTGATGGCCACTCGCGCCGCTCGGTAGAGCGCCGTCTGGAGAACCTGAACCTCTCTCGCCATATCAGTGTCACGACGCAGGCTCTCCCGGTCGGCAAGAAGTTCAGCGTCGATCCCATTGGCGTGGACGACGAATTGCGAACGATAGAAGGTCGTGAACGAAGGGTCATGGAGGAAAAGCTTGTCATCGTCCGGATTGACCAGCCTTCCGCGGACCATTAGAAAAAACCCGTGACTCCGCTCTTCCTTGTACGTCGCGAGGGAATTCTCAAACAAGCGGACCGTGGCGGTCACCCTTCCGATGTTTGGGAATACAATCGCAGGGTCGCCTGCATTCGGTTCCTTCACCTCGTATCCGTCGGGATCGAGATCAGGCGGATCGAAGTCAAGGTCTCCAGCGACGCGGCCGTTATCAGTTGCGTCCTTCCAAGCACTCTTGAGTGCCTCGACAATCGATGGTTCATGAAGCGTCCAAACGCTGCTGGCGTTGCTCGCCAGTTTTGGAAGCACCTCCTCGTCTTCGACCCAAACCCTGAAGTCTGGTCTCAGCGGCATGCCATTTCCGAGCACCCACGACAACCTTTTTGGATACAGGGGCTTGTTCGGGCGCAGCTCGTCGATGATCGCCAGTGTCCAGTGCTCCTGCTGCAACATGAACTCGACGGCATCCCCTGTCGGGAGCACATTCCTGATGGCATCCTCGGCCTCAGCCTGAGTAAGCTGTCGGACACTTGTCTGCGGCACCAAAGCTTCGGCAGCTTCCACGAGTCCAAAGTTCTCCTCGGGGGCAACGCCATCGATCGATGTCCCGGGTGATGCCGTGATGACCAGTTCTGCGGAAGTGCTTTCCCTAGAACTCTCATCTTGATCCGTGCTGAACTCCGGCGGTGTAAATGTGCGATAGTCGACCGATACCGCAAGGTAGCGACCATCGCTAGTTCGGCAAAAGTGACTGATTCTCTCGCCGACCGCATAGCTGGCAAGCTTGCCAATTCCAAACTTGCCGATTACTGCCCGCTTTTGTCCATTCAACTCGACGACGCGATCTCCACCCAGCGCTTCCTTTGGGCTCCTCGCGATCTGCCACATGGCTTCGATCTGATCTTCATCCATCGAGATTCCATTGTCCCAGACCACGACTCGGCTCTGGACATGCGTCCCTGGAATATAGACGTAGCATCTAGTTGCGAGGGCGTCGAATCCGTTTGAAACCAACTCTTCGATGGCTTTGTTGGGTGAGGAGTAGAGGTGTTCGGAAAAATGTTTGACGATCGCGTGGTCGACGTTAATATCGATCACCTTTACTGGCGAACCAACCTCAAAGTACTGTTGCGATGACTCTCGGGGTGTGTCGACCCCCGCCGCAGCCACCCCTTCTTCCAATGACTCCGCTGTCATCTTTTATCCTCTACCCTATACGGTCACTTGCATGCTCGGAAGGCCGAACGCCAGTCGGGCCCTGCCAGCCAATCGCCTCCACGAGCCGACACGCGATAGCCGTTGCCATCTTTACAGGCACAGCATTGCCGATTTGGCGCTCCACGTCACCCCTGGTCCCAATAAACTTATAATGGGCAGGAAAGGTCTGGATTGCCGCCGCCTCACGTAGTGTTATGGGACGATGCAATTCGGGATGAAGGAACGGCCCACACGCCGGAGTGGTGCACCTAGTGGTCATCGTTGGTGCTGGCTCATCCCAACGCAGTCGAGCATACGATCCGGCAGCACCGCTCTTCCCGTCGGCAGCGAGTCGTTTATGACAATCAAGCTGGAGAGTTGATGGTAGGTCGTATCGATTACCACCCACGGGGATGGCTTCGACCCGTTGGCGAATCTTGTCCGAGAGCTCCCGAGGTGCGTTCAGAAGGTCTTCGGGACTAACTTCCAGTGCGAGCTCTTCAAAAGCCTCTTTGACAGTACGCGGACGCTCTGGGTCAGTCGGAACGAGCGTCTCAGGTAGTTTAGCTCGGAGTCCTCGCAACGCGAGAATAATAAGACGCTTACGTTTCTGTGGCACGCCAAAATCTAGGGCGTTTACACTATATGCGCGAGCGTTGTACCCCAATCGCTTCAGCGCTGAAATAAGCTCGGTCGACCGCCTGTCCCGACCCAGCCCCGGGACATTCTCAACCATAACTGCCCTCGGCCTCAGCGCCCTCACAAATCTTATGCTGTGCCGAACCAACTCGTTACGAGGATCGTCGGGTGCAATTCGACCCTCCGCAAGAGAGGAGAATCCTTGACATGGCGGACACGCCTTAAGAAGCGCGAGTTGCCCTTCCTTCAGCCCAAGAGTCCGTTTTACCTCGGTTGCTGGAACTGTGCGAATGTCCCGCTCCCAAAGATGAACGCCTTCGTGGTTCGCCTTGTAGGATGCGGCAGCTGTCTCGTCAAATTCAATTGCTCCGATCACTCGGAATCCAGCATCAATCAAACCCTGAGTGGCGCCACCCGCGCCCGAAAACAAATCAATTGCAGTAAGTTCTTCTAGATTGGCTGTGGGGGCAACGTTCTGGAGCTCAAAATCACGCACATCACAGCCTTTCTCTTCGAGAATATCCTCCACGTACAAAAGCGCGAAGGCCCCGCTTGGGTTGCTCCGCGGCTTTAATACTAGCGCCTAGGGGCGTCGGGAGCTCGACGAACCGCCGCTCTGGCGCGGTCGCTCCCGCCCAGGCGGGCACTGACCGGTCGGACGCGCGGCTATAGAGACGGCAAGGTTGGGGTCTCAGGTCGGGCGATTCGTTCGTGGTGGCGGGTGAGGACTCCTCGCCGGAGAATCTCGGACTCAGGTTGGACGTCGAGCACTCGCAGTAGATCGTCGGCGCTAGTGACGAGGATGGCGTGGCTGTCCCTCAGAAGCTTGTGGGGCCGTAGCTCACTGACGAGGTCACGGCTCCGGGGACGGCGCCCACGACTCGTCCGAGTTCTCGTGCTTGTTCGGCGATGCGCATGGCCCCGGATCGGACTCCGGCTTCGATGACGGTGCCCGCTGAGAGCGCGGCAAGGATGCGGGTGCGGGCGAGGAACTGGGTTCGGGTTGCGTGGCGTCCGGGTGCCAGTTCGCTAAGTATCAGGTGGTTCTCGGCGATGGTGCGCAGGAGTTCGGCGTTGCCGACCGGATGGATGACATCGGTTCCGGTGGTGAGCACGGCGATGGTCGGGTGGCGCCGGGCGAGCGCTCCGCGATGGGCAGCTGAGTCGATGCCGTAGGCCGCACCGGCGACGATGACCCGACCGCTGTCGCCATCCTGACCAACCATCCGGGCGCGGCAGCCGGGTGGTCGGAGTCCCTGAACTCCATGATCGACTCCGACCCCAGAACGAGAGACTCGATCTGGCAGGGCGTCAGCCTCGCGCTATCTGCTCTGGCCGACCCCCGCGTCCTCGACGCCGTAAGCCCGGGCCCGTCGGAGAGCTTCGACCCCGAAGCATTCCTGACCGGGCGCGGCACCCTCTATCTGCTGGCGACCGGTGCGGGGGCCGGGGCCTCCGCATCTCTGGTGGCGGCTTTCATTGAAGACCTTGTGGAGACCGCGCGCCGGCTCGCTGCCCGCTCTGCCGGGGCACGCCTCGACCCGCCGCTGCTGCTTGCCCTGGACGAGGTGGGAAATCTGGCACCTCTGCCCTCGTTGCCGACGCTGATGGCCGAAGGCGGAGGAACCGGCATCACCTGCTTGCCTGTGTTGCAGTCCCTTGCCCAAGCCAGAGACAAATGGTCCGAACATGCTGCCAACGCGATCTGGGATGCCAGCATCGTCAAACTGATCCTCGGCGGCGCTTCCAACAGCCGCGACCTACAAGACATCTCCACTCTCATCGGGGAACGCGATGAGCACACCGACTCCACCACCATCGGTGATCACGGGAGCCGCTCATCCCAGCGATCCATCCGCCGCGTGCCAATCCTTCCCCCGAACCGGCTGCGGACCTTGCCCTTCGGGACCGGCGTGACCCTGCTGCGTTCAGCGCCGCCGATCATCACCGATCTGCGTGCCTGGACACAACGCGCTGATGCCTCCCAGCGGACCTCCGACCGGCGCGAGATCGAAGCGCTCCTGAACGACTCCGCGCGCTCCTGACTTTGGCACCCAATGAGCGCCTTCCTGACACATGGCTCCGCGCACACAGCGTGAAGCCACGGACAGTCAGGAGACATCATGGCCACGATCAAGACCTCAGCGTCGATCAACGGATTCATTGCGTCCGAACCCAAGCTCGGCTACAGCGACGAAGGCCAAGCGAGGCTCTACGTCCGCATCGGCGTCAACCACTTCCAGCGTCTCGACGAAGGTGGCTTCCGCAAGCTCGAGCCCACCTTCCACGACCTGATCCAGTTCGGCCGTGAAGCAGAGCTGTCCGCCGACCGCTTCGTCAAGGGCGACGACTTCGTAGCTCAGGGATACGTCCGCGACTACACCCGCCAGGTCGATGGGGTCGAGCGCACCGACGAGCAGTTCGTGGCCAAGTGCCTCATGCACGACCCGAACCGGACCTCGTACACCTCCTACGCCGTGGACCGCCGGCCCTACGCCGAACGGCGCGCTGCCCGTGAACCCGTGACCGCGGAGCCCGCCAGTCGCACCCCGACACAGGCCGAGCCCTCAGCCATCGCCATCTGACCTCCCATGAGCAACAACCATGACCGACAACAAAACCCAACCCCAGACCGTCGAGCCCGACTGGAACTTCACGCCCGACCACGACGAACCCGACGACGACCTCGATGACGACCTGAGCCTCGACGCTCCCGAGGTCGCACGCCCCATCAACTGGCGACTACTTTCCGCCAACGACGCAGAATACGAATGGCTCGCCCTCAACGAGTGGGTCCACTGGCTTCGCATCACCTTCGGCCTGCCCGCCAGCGTCATCCCACCGTTCTGGCACCGCCATTGGGAACTCGTGTGGGAACTGTCCGCGCTTCACCAACACTGGCTCGCCGCCTACGACCCCGGCCAGCACGCCTCCGCCGCCATCGGCTGGATGACCGACTTCCACACCGCGATCCAGCGCCTACGCGACTGGACAGCCACATCCGGCACACGCCTGGATCACGACCGTCCAACCCGCGTCACGACCTGGCCCGGCGAAGACCCCTTCCCCTCACCCACCGACATCGACATCCCCGACCGCGAAGAGGACTTCGTGGACTGGATGATCGCCGACGTGAACGCCCGCGCAGAAGCCGAAGCCGCCTTTCTGCGCGCCGGCGACGCTATGGCCGACGAAGCGTAGATCGCGATGACCGCCGATGCCGCTCGACCGAGCGAGGCCCGTCATGTGCTGCGGGGCTCCCGGCGAGAACCGCCCGACGTGCAGCTGCTCGCCAAGATGTTTGCTCACTTGGCCCTAGACCTCGCGGAAACGAGCCGGACGAGCGCCGACACGCGCACAGACCGCGGTCGGCAACCGGCCACAGGGTAGAATCAAGATCGAACACGTGAGCATCGACCCGCCGGTCGGTGCGAAGTGCAGGCAATATTGAACAGCCATCGGCTGAGCCGCCCGTCACCTCTCGCCGGGCACCACGTTGTTATCAGGACTGCGACTCTCGCACCGACCCATAGGTGGGTCCATAGTGAGAGGAACCGCCGCCATGGCACCCAAACTAAGCACACTGCCTCAGCCCCCGTGCACCAGTGCCGCTGCGGCGCGCGCCGTCACCTACCTCCGCGTGTCCACCAAGGACCAGGCCACACGCGGAGGTCGTGAGGAAGGCTTCTCTCTTCCCGCCCAGCGCGAAGCCATCATGCACAAGGCACACGAGCTGGACGCCATGATCGTCAAGGAGTTCGTGGAGCCCGGCGAGAGCGGCAAGACCGCAGACAGGCCCGCGCTGAAGGCACTGTTGGCCTACATCAAGGAGAACCCAGTCGCCTACTGCCTGGTCCACAAGGTCGATCGCCTCGCCCGCAACCGGCTCGACGACGCGATGATCCACTACGAGCTACGCCAGGCCGGAGTGATCCTTGTCTCCGCCACCGAAGCGATCGATGAGACTCCATCAGGGATGCTCGTCCACGGCATCATGAGCTCCATCGCCGAGTTCTATTCCCTCAACCTCGCCACCGAGGTCACCAAGGGCCTGGTCCAGAAGGCCACCGCAGGCGGAACCCCGACCAAGGCACCCATCGGCTACCTCAACGTGCGGCGACGCGACCACGAAGGCCGCGAAATCCGAACCGTCGAGATCGACCCGGAACGGGCACCCCTCGTCCAGTGGGCGTTCCGCGCCTACGCCACCGGCGAGTGGTCCGTGCCCATGATCCACGAGGAACTGGAGGCACGAGGGCTGACGTCCCTTCCCACACCGAAGCGACCGGCCCAGCCGCTGGCGCTGTCCAGCGTCCACCGCATGCTGTCCAACCCCTACTACAAAGGCGATATCCGCTACCGGGGAGCGATCTACAACGGCACCCACACCCCGCTAGTGCCAGCTGAGGTCTGGCTGCGCGTCCAAAACGTGCTTGCCGCCCACAACTCAGCCGGAGACCGCCGCCGCCGACACGAGCACTACCTCAAAGGCAGCCTGTACTGCGGGATCTGCGGCAGCCGCATGATGATCTGCAACGCCCGGAACAAGAGAGGCGTCATCTACCCCTACTTCGTGTGCGGAGGTCGCCACTCCAAGCGCACCAAGTGCACCATGCGCGCGATCCTCGTCGAACGCGCCGAACAACTCGTCACCGCGCACTACGCCACCATCCAACTCGACCCCCACACCAGGCATGCGCTGGAAGCAATGCTCACCGCGGAGTTCGACACCCTCCACGCCGAAGCCCTGACCGAACGCAAGGAACTCTCCGCCCAGCGCGAGGATGTCCTCAACCGGAGACGCGCCAGCCTCCAAGCGCACTACGCCGGCGCCATCCCGCTCGACCTACTCAAGGAAGAACAGGACCAGCTGGCACGACAGCTGTCGATGATCGATGCTCGCCTGGAAATCCTCGACGACGAGTACGACACCGCCAGGGGCTTCCTCGCCGAATGCCTCGCCCTCGCCGTTGACTGCCACACCGTCTACCAGATGGGCTCAGACACCACCCGACGCATGGCCAACCAAGCACTGTTCACCAAGCTGTTCATCGACACCGACGAACACATCCGTGCCGAGCACAACCGGCCCTTCACACTGCTACTCAACCCCGACGTCCAAGCAGAGGCTCGCGAGTACGCGGACAACGAAACGCTCCGTACCCGAACCCCTGACACCAATCACGATGTCAAGGGTTCGAGCCTTGTCAGTAGAGTGGAGCTAACGGGACTCGAACCCGTAACCCCCTGCTTGCAAAGCAGGTGCGCTACCAATTGCGCCATAGCCCCGTTGGAGGAACTCAGTCCTCCACGGCGTCCGTGACGGACGTCCACAGGTCAGCGTTATCGGAAAGATCAACGAGAATTTGTCGGACGGCGATGCCGACGGCCACGACGGATCCGACAGCCACACAACAAGTGACCCATTTCTTCATGATGATCCTCCGCTTTCACTCGCCTGCGGATGGTGGGCCTAGGTGGGCTCGAACCACCGACCTCAGTCTTATCAGGACTGCGCTCTAACCTACTGAGCTATAGGCCCAACCGGCACCCTTTCGGGCACTCGGATATAGTACACAGCACAGGGCCATCCGGCAAAATCGAGCGTTGGTGACGTCCAACACGACCGCGATTATCCGGCCATCGACGGAGAGGAGGAGGCCTCGTGACCACCGTCATCAAGCACGCCCGAGACGCGCGCACACCGCTGCGAGCGGACCTTTCCCCCGCCGATGCTCTCGTTCTCTCGTGCCTGGTCTACGTGGATTTTCACGCGCTGCCCGGGCCTCGTTCCCCGCGCGGTTGCCTGCTCCGAGAAGTCGCCCAGGCCTCGTCAATCCCGTCTCTGTATCGCTATTCGTTGGCGTCCCACGCCGATCGTCCCCTCCTCGAGTCCGCCGGTGCGAGCGCGCGCTTCGGGGGTCTGCGCGTGCGCGATGCGGTCACGCGGCTGATGTCGCGGCCGCTTGCTCAGTTCGGCGCCGTCACCTTCGTCGACGAGGCCGGGGCGACCTACGTGGTCTTGCGCGGGACGGATGCAAGCGTGGTCGGGTGGGCGGAGGATGCCCGCTTCGGGCTCGAATTTCCCACGGAGTCCCAGCGGTGGGCGGCGCGCTACCTCACGTACGCGTCGGAGCGCGCCGAGGGCCCCGTCACCGTCATGGGACACTCGAAGGGCGGCAACCTCGCACTCTACGCCGCAGCCGTCGCCGCACCCAATGCGCTTGAGCGCGTCTACGCTTTTGATCCGGTGGGCTTTCCCGCGGCGGTCATTGACGATGGTTTCTTCACCAGCCTGAAAGGGCGCGTGAGCACCTACGTCACCGCGGGGTCGTGGGTCAGTCCTCTCCTCCCGCTGCCTGCTCCCGTGACACTCGTAGACTCCTCGTGGCCGGGCCCACTCAGCCACAACCCCTATGCGTGGGCCACGGAGGGCACGGCCCTGCGGCGCGACCAGCGCCCGCCCTCGCGTTCGGGTGCGGCTCTCGCGCGCCTGCTCGCCGCCATTTTGCGCGTGCGCCCAACGCAGATTGGTAGCAACTAACGAAACCAGCCCCGCTGGTGGCACCACAGACCCACCTCCACGCACGTTAACCCACCCGGTGGAGCGTAGGCGGCTGCGCCCAGCTGCCACTAGGTGGGTTTAGCTGCGCATCGGTGGGTTAAGGTCGCCAGTAGATGGACCCAGCCCCCAGGCCCACTGCGCGATAACGTGGCGAGATTGAAACCAACAACACCACTACTCGCCCCCAACAAGGAACCACTGAAACCGAATCACTGGTGTGCCCAAAACGTAGACCGCCTCGCCCATAACAGCCCGTTGTCAGCGTTGTTCATCAAGGTGGTCTGCACTTTGCCATCGAACCGTGACCTCACTGCTGCCACATGGGGAAATGACGTCATGAGAACCCCGACACGCTACTGACACGCCGACAGCCAGCTCCTCATGCTGCAAAACCCCCATCAACGCCGATGTGGAGGGTGCCGGAGGCACCGCAAACTATGGTGGCGGGCCAGGGGTAGTGTCGGGCCAGGGACTATTCCGGGGACGGTGGCGGGCCGGCAGGCGCGACATAATTCGCCCGGCACGCCCTCTCCCCCACTCAACCCGTGACAAAGTTCGCCCAGCAACCTCAAAAACATCAAATTTGGGGTGTTTCGAGCGCGCAGGGCGAACTTTTTCACGCTCACACCCACGATCAGGCCGTGCTGGGCGAACTTCTTCACACGCAGGACGCCACCCGTGGCGACTTTGCAAATAATGACACCACTGCAGCCACTGATGCAGGCCGGCATGAAACCGCCGTCACCACTGCGCGCCCCTGAACAGCAACTGTTGAAACCACCATCACCACTGCGACCAAAAAACGCACCAAAAATACCCGTATCTCACCCGCAAAGGTGATGGCGGTTTCAACCCCAGCCACGTACGAGCGCGCAAAGGCGACGCCGGTTTCAACCCCACGCAAGCACACACAAGCACAGGCAAACCGGTTTCACGCGAAGGATCTGCAACACCCACACGTAGCTTCAAACCCACTCCTAGAAAAATCGCACGTAATTCGAACGGACCGCCCCCACAACAACACGCAGAAACATTGAAATAACAACGATCACAATTCAAATCCTGAAACAGTCGCAGGGGAATTACGTGCGACATCAATGACCTGGCATGGAGGGAGGCGAAGCACACGCGTCAGGTGAGGCCAAGCAGTGCCCACAGCGGGCGACTGTGAGCGATGGCAACACCAGGGCGGGCTTCGAGACGCGGTGCCGGTGGGCGGCGGCGAGGCCAGAGCAAGCACACGCGCCCCAAGCCCCGCCCAATTGGAGGCCGCCGCGGGGCCTGCGGGGCCTGGCCGGGCTTCGAACCGACGCGCCGAGCCACCGATCAACGACCCAGCCCCACTGGTGTGGAGGGCGCCGGAGGGACCGGAGGGCACGGGCGGGCTTCGAG
>ERZ772827.778-NODE-778-length-17098-cov-4.856246_pt1 | contig 17098 bp, 16 predicted proteins | sample MGYA00580850_ERZ772827 | MGnify/ENA primary metagenome ERZ772827 (study PRJEB29015, sample SAMEA2737950) | human oral metagenome | biome: human oral; feature: human-associated habitat; material: dental | place: China | collected 2145 ...
ACGTAGGGCTTGAGGGCCTCGTAGACCATGACGGGGCCGAGGTCGGAGCCGCCGATGCCGATGTTGACGACCGTGGTGATGCGCTTGCCGGTCACGCCGGTCCACTCCCCCGAGCGCACGCGCTCGGCGAAGGCGTAGACGCGCTCGAGCACCGCGTGCACGTCGGCGACGACGTCCTGGCCGTCGACGGTGAGCGTGTCCGTGGCGGGGCGGCGCAGGGCGGTGTGCAGGACGGCGCGGTCCTCGGTGACGTTGATGTGCTCGCCGGCGTACATGGCGTCGCGGCGGCCGGGGACGTCGACCTGCTCGGCCAGGGCGGCGAGGGCGTCACGCACCTCGTCGGTCAGCAGGTTCTTGGACAGGTCGACGAAGAGGTCTCCGAGCTCGTAGGAGAAGCGCTCGGCTCGCTGCGGGTCCTGGGCGAACCAGGTGCGCAGGTCCGGCCGCAGGTCGGCGTGCAGCTTGGTGAGGGTCGTCCAGGCGGGTGTGGTGGTGGGGTCAACCGGAGTCAGCATGTCAGTAGCCTAGCGGTGAGGCACCGGCACCGTCCCGTGGTCGCCGTCGTCAGTCTGTCGTGCTCTGGGGTGTTCGGCCGGGGTCCGTGCCGACGGGCGATTCCGCTCCCAGCCGGACGTGGCTACCGCCGGGCGGGCGCACTGTCGATACGATGCCGGTGCCGGCGGTGGGCGCACAGGAAGGGACACAGATGTCCACAAGTAGCGGTGAGCCAGACGCAGGGCGGCATCTCGCACGTCGGGTGGCCCTGTGGTTCGGGAGCCTGCCCCTCCTCCGTGCCGTCCTCGTCTGGGCGGCCGTTGTCCTGGCTGCGTTCACGCTCGCGGGGTGGGTCACCGGCGATGGCGGACTGTGGACGTCGCAGCGTCTGCTGGCCGCGTGGCAGGGCGAGCGCGCCCCCGCGACTCCGTTGGACACCCTCATGGTGCTCGTGCCGACGGTGCTCGTCGTCGTGGTCTCCGGGATCCTCCTCATCAGGTTGCGCCGGTGGGCGGGCACGCAGCAGTTCACGATGACGAGTGGGCTCACCCCGGCCGAGGCCGAGGAGGCGGACCGCCGGTTCGAGGCGGCGAGGACGCAGATGTCCGGGCTCCTGGTCGAGCAGAAGCTGGAGGGAGTCCGCGCTCTCATCGAGGTGGCCGACACCTACCGCTGGACGTACCGGCAGCGTGTGGTGGACGCCCTGTGCGACTACCTGCGCCGCCAGCGAGGGTCCTACACGTACGACGTCGACCCGTCGGGCGGGACCTACGGGGTGGGGCCGACAACGACCTTCGTCAGTCTCGACCAGCCTGTTGAGTCCTTGATGCTGGAGGAGATGCGCAGGCACCTGAGACGGCGCCGCGACGCCACCGGGGCCTGCGAGGCCGTCACCCAGGAGGTCGAGGACGATCAACTGTGGTGCGAGTGCAGCTTCAACCTGGACGGCGCGATCCTGTCCGAACGTGTCGACTTCGACCACCTGACGATCAACGGCACGATGAGTCTGCGCGACGCGAGGCTTCTCGAGGGTGCGGATTTCACCCGCACCGTCTTCCTCCTGGCCGACTTCGATCGTGCCTGGTTCCATGGAACCGTCTCCTTCGCGGGCGCCTCGTTCCGGGAGCGGGCAGAGTTCTGGGGAGCCCGTTTCGACGCCGCCGCAACCTTCCAGGACGCCCAGTTCGCTCGCGGCTGCCTGTTCAGGGAGACGGACTTCATGGGCAGGGCCTCGTTCAAGAACGCTCGCCTGAGCGACGACATCGTGTTCCTCGGGGCCCGTTTCCACGACACGGCCGACCTGTCGGGTGCCGAGTTCCGGTCGATGGCCACCTTCGAGAACGCCATGTTCGGTGCCACGACATCGTTCTCGAACACGCTGTTCCACTACGACGCTGTCTTCGCGTTCGCCGTCTTCGAGGACGCGATCTCTTTCCGCAGCGCCCGGTTCCAGGGTGACAGCTACTTCAAATGGACCAGCTTCGACGCGCCTGCGGACCTGGTGGGGACGGTCTTCGCCCGGGGTGCGTACTTCCAGGAGGCGTGCTTCTACGGGGGCGAGCCCCAGGGCGCGTCCTTCGCGGGAGATGCCGTCTTCCTTGACGCGGGGTTCTCCCGCGATGCTGCCATGACCGACTGCCTGTTCAACGACCGCGCCAGGCGTGATCCCGGCATCGCCATCGCCTTCCCACCGGACCTGGGGCTTGAGAAGACCGGCCTGCCCCAGGGCGCCTCGTGGGCACGTTTCGACGACAAGGGCAACGTCATCGAGGTGCTCCCGGCCTAGCGGAGTACCCACACCTAGCGCTAGCCGCAGCGGCACCCGGAGACCCGATGATCGGTAGCATGCGGTCGTGAGCAGCAAGCGCGGCGAGAAGGCCGACACGTCCAACAGGAGCCGCTCCACGGAATCCCATGTCGGATCCTGGCCGCTCTTCTGGACCATTCTCCTGTGGGTGGTGCTAGCACTCCTCGCTTTCACGGTGCTGGGGTGGCGTTGGGGCGAGGGCGGACTGTGGGCGAACTGGCGCAGGGCCGGAGCCGACGCCAGCCCGTTAGAGGTCGTCAAGGTGTCTTTGACTACCATCGGTGGCATCGGAGGAACCGGATACCTCGTTATCAAGTACCGCGAGCGTGCCAGCGCCGAGCGCGCCGAGAAGGCCGCAGAACTTGCCAGGAAGGACATCGAGCAGGAGAAGGCCGAGCAGAAGTTGCTCAACGCCGTGCAGCAACTGGGAAGCGAATCGCCGCAGGTGAGGATCGCCGGGGTGTACGCCCTCGCCGACGTCGCTGACACCTACCGCGGCGACTACCGCCAACGCGTCGTCAACATCCTCTGCGGCTACCTGCGAACGCAGCGCGGTGAGTGGAAGACCATCGTCAGCGAGCAGGACGGACCGGAAGGGCCCAGCGAAAAGAAGGTCTACGTGAGTCACGACGGCGCCGTCGAGTCGACGGTGCTGGAGGTGCTCGGCAGGCACCTGCGCAAAGGCCGTGAGGCTGCAAGGCGCAGCGTAGCCGTCGCCCAGTTGGTCGAGGACGACCAGCTCTGGTGCGACTGCACCATCGACCTTCACGACGCCGTTCTCACCGAGATTGCCAACTTTGAGCGCGTGACCTTCAACCGCGACGCCGACTTCAAGCATACGACCTTCACCCGCACCGCCTCCTTCTTCGGCGCGAGCTTCACCAAAGTCGCAAACTTCGGGGGCGCGAGCTTCACCAAAGTCGCAAACTTCGGGGGCGTGAACTTCACCAGCATCGCCAACTTCCGTGGCGCCAACTTCACCAACATCGCCAACTTCTGGATGGCGACCTTTACCAGCGTCGCCAACTACTGGGATACAACCTTCACCCGCAATGCCAACTTCGACGGCGCGACCTTTGACCGATCGGCACCACCGATCGGTTTTCCACGCGAGATCACGGATCATGAGACCGGCCTACCGAAAGGAGCCCGGTGGGCTCGTTTCAACGACAAGGGCGAGGTCATCGAGGAGGACTCTCCCACGCCGGACACACCCTCCGAGGACGCCGGCAAGTCCTAGACAATCCTGCGCGGGGCGGACGGCTCCCGGCAGACTGTCTCTGCGCAGGACGGACTGGACTCCCCGAGACCGGGCTCGGCTGCCCGGCCCAGCCGTTGCGGTATGGCCCACACGGTCGCTCACACTCCGGCGATGCCAAAGGTCGGGATGACGATGCTCGACACCACGATGGTTTCAGTTTCCTCGTTCTTCGTGGGTGGATTCTGCCTCATGTCCGCTGGATCAACCCAGCCATCATGGCACGGCGTCGGCCGGGCGCCCCTCTCCCGAGGACGAGCCCGGTGACATCTCGTAGCACCTAGTCGTGCCGGTCCCGGTATGCGCCGGGGCTCAGGCCGAGCACCTTGCGGAAGTCGCTGCTCAGGTGCGCCTGGTCGGCATAGCCCAGGTCGGCGGCGACCTCGGCGATGGAGTACCCGCTCTCCTCACGTAGCCTCAGCGCCGCCTCCTGCAGACGGTAGCGACGTATGACCGCCAGCGGCGCCAGCCCGATGTACCTCTGTGTCAGCCGCTGGACACCGCGCACCGACATGCCCAGGCGCTGAGCCAGCTGCTCGACCCGCACGATCGACCGCTCCCCCGCGACAAGGTCCTCCAGGTCGTTGGCGCTCAGGGCGGCGGCGTCGGGGTCCCCGGCACGCTCAGCGAGCCACGCGATCATGAGCTCCGCCGCCTGCCGCCTGCCCTCATCCGGGTTCGCACACCCCATGGCCTCCACAACACCGGAGTACAGAGCGGCGTCGGGAAACGGACACCCGCTGTCACGGATCGAGGCGGGCCCGATCCCGAGGCCGCTCAGACCCGCGGGCCGCAGCAGCGCCCCGACAGCCCACCCGCTTCCCTCGAGCACCCGCGTGGATACGCCCGTCGTCGGGCCGCGCAGGCTCGTGCCGGTGGGCTCGACGACAAGGTTGGAGGCCGGGAAGGGTAGGACCTCCTGGGCGAGTCTCTCTCCGGCGGGCAGGTCCCAGCGCGGTAGCCACACCCAGCGCAGCAGGTGGGCAAGGTCCTCAGGTGCCAGCTGCCGGTGGAAGGAGGGCAGCCGGGACGGGTAGAGGACCCCGCGGCGGTCGGACACGCTCATGACCCATCCCTCCGAGGCTGTCGCGAATCTACAAGCGCTGTGCGGCGGCTCGTTTCTAGCCTCGCGGTATGGACACACATAACGACCACCGTACCGGGGCGAACGGTCAGTACACCTCCAACGGCCGGCCGCACGGCTCGACCAGCCTCACACCCTTCCTCGTCATCGAGGACACTCGTGCCGCCATCGCCTTCTACCGGGACGTCTTCGGCGCCAGGGTCGTCGACGTCACCGAGATGGACGGCGTCGTCGCGCACGCCGAGCTCGACTTCGGTCACGGCAAGCTGCAGCTGGGAGCCCCGCTGCCCGGCATGGGGCTCGTACCCGCGCCCTCGGAGGGCTCGTGCTACTCGCTGGGGCTGTACTGCTCCGACGTCGACGCCGTCGCCGAGGCCGCGCAGCACGCAGGTGCCGTGCTGCGCGAAGAGCCCGCCACCTTCGTCTCGGGAGACCGTTACGCGTCCCTGCTCGACCCCTTCGGGGTCCGCTGGTCGGTCATGACCCGCGTCGAGGACATCTCCGAGGCCGAGAGCGCTCGCAGGGTCGCCGCCTGGGCGGCTGAGCAGTCAGCAGCCCAGGACTCCGGGTCCCCCGCCTGAGACGACCGGCGGGTGCCGGCCGGCAGTCCGCTCAGGCCGGCACCTGCCCCACGGGGCCGTTGTGGCAGACGGCCTCGATGTTGTGACCGTCGGGGTCCAGGACGAAGGCGGCGTAGTAGCCGGGGTGGTAGTGGGCGCGCTCGCCGGGGCCGCCGTTGTCCCGGCCGCCCGCCGCCAGCGCGGCCGCGTGGAAGGCGTCTACCTGCTGCGGGCTCGCGGCCGCCAGCGCCAGGTGGATGGTCGTGGGCCGCTGGTCCGGCACGAGCCACAGCTCGGGGGCGGCCTGGCCCGACTCCCCCGCGGCCCCCAGGGCGCGCACGGGCCCCAGCTCCATGACGACGGTGTAGCCGAGCGGGGCCAGCGCCTGGGTGTAGAAGTCGGTGGAGACGGCGGGCGTGGTGACGGGCAGCGAGATGTGGTCGATCATGTGCCCCACCGTAGGACCTGCCACCGTGTGAGGCTCAAGCCCCGTCCTGGACCGGCCGCTGGGCCCGGCGTCGTCGGCGCTCTCAGGGCCGGTGTCCCCATGGCCGGGGACCACGACCGGGCCTACGGTGCCCGCATGGTCCCCACCACCCCGTCGCCCTCGTCGCAGCCCGGTGCCGTGAAGCCTGCGAGCCACCCGCGCCAAACGACCCTCCTCGTGGTCGCCGCGATCTCCGCCGTCATGGCCTGTCAGGCCCTGACGGCGCTCGTCATGGCCAGCAGGAACGTGCGGACCGTCCCCGGCGACTGTGCTCGCCCGTGGCACTGCACGACGACGACCACCGTCTACAACCCCATCACGATCGTCATGGCCATCGGGATGGTGCTGCTCCTGGTCTGGCAGCTGCGTACCGTGCGCAGGTTCTGGCGGGCGCGAGGCCACACCCCGCCTCCGTCGTCCGCGGACGCCTGGCTGGCCGTCATCGTCACCGCGCTGGCCTCCGTGCCCGCCTTCCTTGTCAGCATCCTGTTCTTCTTCGCGGCCAGCTGACGACAGGCTCAGCCCCCGCTCCAGGCCCGCCGCCGGTCTCAGCGCCTGCGCTCGCGCTTCTCGCGCACCCGCACCCCGATCTGGATCGGGGAGCCGACGAAGCCGAACTCCTCGCGCAGCCTGCGCTCGATGAAGCGCCGGTAGCCGGCGTCGAGGAAGCCGGTGGTGAACAGGACGATGCGCGGCGGCGCCGTCTGCACCTGGGTGGCGAAGAGGATGCGCGGCTGCTTGCCGCCGCGCAGCGGGTGCGGGGTCGCGCCCTGGATCTCCCCCAGGAAGGCGTTGAGCCGTCCGGTGGGGATGCGCGTGGTCCAGCCCTCCAGGGCGGCGTCGAGCGCACGCACGAGCCGGTTCGTGTGCCAGCCGGTGCGGGCCGCCAGGTTGATGTGCGGCGCCCAGGCGACGTGGGCGAGGTCGTGCTCGGTCTCCCAGGCGAGCATCTTCTGGCGGTCCTCGTCCACCAGGTCCCACTTGTTGTTGACGAGCACGAGGGCGCGCCCGGCGTCGACCACCTGCTGGATGACGCGCACGTCCTGCTCGCTTACGGGCTCGGAGGCGTCAAGGAGGACGACGGCGACCTCCGCCTTCTCGATCGCCCCCTGGGTGCGCAGCACGGCGTAGTAGTCGGCACCGCGGGTCTGGCGCACGCGCCGGCGGATACCGGCCGTGTCGATGAACAGCCACTGGCGCCCGTCGAGCTCGATGACCTCGTCCACGGGGTCGCGCGTCGTGCCTGCGAGCTCGTTGACGACGACGCGCTGGCTGCCGGCGATGGAGTTGAGCAGGCTCGACTTGCCCACGTTGGGCCGCCCGACGAGCGCGATGCGGTGCAGGGACCCCTCCTCGGGGCTGGGCCCCGCGACGGCGGAGACCTCCGGCAGGACCGCCATGGCGGCGTCGAGCACCTCCCCCGAGCCGCGCCCGTGGAGGGCGGAGACGGCGTAGGGCTCGCCGAGCCCCAGGTTCCACAGGGCGGCGGCGTCCCCCTCCTGGGCGGGCGAGTCGACCTTGTTGGCGGCCAGGACGACCGGCTTGCCGCTGCGGCGCAGCATGCGCACGACCTGCGCGTCGGTCTCCGTGATGCCGACGGTGGCGTCGACGACGAGGATGACGGCATCGGACATCGCGACGGCGACCTCCGCCTGGGTGGCGACCGCGGAGTCCAGGCCCTGCACGTCCAGCTCCCAGCCGCCGGTGTCGACGATGGTGAAGCGGCGTCCGGCCCACTCGGCCGGGTAGGAGACGCGGTCGCGGGTCACGCCCGGGGTGTCCTGGACGACGGCGACGCGCCTGCCAAGCACCCGGTTGACGAGCGTGGACTTGCCGACGTTGGGCCGGCCGATGACCGCCAGGACCGGCAGGCCGGACTCAAGGCCCTCCTCGGCCTCGGGGACCTCGTCGCCCTCCAGCAGTGCCAGGTCCTCCTCGTCGAGCTCGTAGTCCTCCAGGCCGGCACGCAGTGCCTGGGCGCGCAGGTCGTCCTCGGCGTCGCGGGCGGCCGCCTCGTCGACGGCGGTCTCGATGAGGTCGATGACGTGCTCGACGGTCTCGGGCAGGTTCATGTCGCTCGTGTCGACGAGGGTGACGCCCTCGGGGGCGGTGAGGAACTGCGAGACGGTGGCGTCGTCGCGGTCGCGGCGCAGCACCTGGTCACGCAGGGCGGCGGCGTCCACGTCCTTGCCTGCGGCCTCCAGGTCGAGCGCCCGGCGGGCCAGGCGCGCCTGCTCGCTGGCGGTGATGAGCAGGCGCACGTCGGCGTCGGGCACGACGACGGTGGTGATGTCACGGCCCTCGGCGACGATGCCCGCGCCGCCGGAGAAGGAGGAGGCGCCGCCCCGCGACTCGGCGTGGACGATCTCGCGCTGGAGGCGGGCCATCTCCGCGCGCACGTCGAGGTTCGTGGCCACCGTGGAGACGACGGCGGCGATGTGCGGCTCGCGGATGGCCTCGGCGATGTCGACACCGTCGCACACGACGCCGGGGGCCTCGGGGTCCAAGCCCATGTCCAGCGGCATCGTCTTGACGGCGCGGGTGACGGCGTCAGCATCGACCTCGCCGGAGCCCAGGTCGATGCCGGTGCGCTCGCACCACCAGGCGGCGGCACGGTACATGGCACCCGTGTCGAGGTAGGCCAGACCCAGCTCGGCGGCGACGCGCTTGGAGACGGTGGACTTACCCGATCCGCTCGGTCCGTCGATGGCGACGACAATTCCCATGGGCAGCCTCCTGGTGGGCACCCCCGGGCGGGGTGCGGTGACGATCCGCGGCTAAGCCTGCCATGACACCGGGGGCGTCACCCGCTGCGGCGCCCATGAGATCGTGCACGCCCGGCCCGCAGAGGGGCGCGTGTCACTCCCCCGTCAGCAGGCGCTGCTCGTAGTCCCACCACACAGGCATGTCGACTCCCAGGCGCCGACCGCTCTCGGCGACCTCGTACAGGCCGGCGCGCCACTCGGGCAGGCCATGGGCCATGTGCCCGAGCACCATGCGACGGGTGCTCTCCTGCCCGAGCATCCGCGCCAGTCCCCCAGCCACGAGGCCGGTCGGCAGGGACAGGGCCGGTGCCGGGGCGATCCGCCCGGTGCGGATGCCCCGCGCCCGGCACACCGCCAGCCCCTCGCGCAGCGCCTGCACCATGCGGCGCAGCGCCCGCCGGTCTCCAACGAGCGCGTCATAGCCCCCGGCCTCCGCCAGGGCCCCCGGGGTGACCGACTGCTGGAGGAAGTGGACGGCGAGCCAGCCGGGCATGTCGGCCTCACGCGCCACGCGCAGGCCCGCGCGGCCCAGCAGTGACGCAACCGCCTGCGCCTGGGGGCGTCGGGGGCCCTCGCCCTTCTCCAGGACCGTCCCACGGGGGAACAGGGTCGCCTCCACCGTCCCCGGTCCTCGTCCGCCGCCGACCTGGCCCGGGAAGCCCACCAGGTAGTCGCTGCGTCGCAGGGTCCCGTCGAGCTCGCCCTCCAGGTCCCAGTGGTTGAGCATGAACAGGATGGGAGCACGCCCGGCAAGCTGGCGCAGCGTCGGCAGCACGTGCGCCAGGTGGGTGCGGTCCACGGTGACGAGAACGAGGTCGGGCGTGTCCGCCCCCTGAGGGGGCTCGGTGAGCACCCGGGGCCGGAAGGTCGCGGTGCGACGTCTCTCACCTGACGGGTCGCTCAGTGTCACTCGCACTCCCCGGCTCAGCTCGGCGGCACGCTCCGGGCGGGTGAGGACAGCGACGTCGGCGACCCGGCTGAGCAGCAGGCCATAGCCGGCGCCGATGACGCCACAGCCCATGATGAGCACGCGCACGCCTCAGCCCACCACGACCACGCGCCAGCCGCGGGCGTCCAGGGCCTCCTGGAGCACCTGGGAGGCGCTGGGCACCACCGACAGCGCGGCCACGCCTGCGCTCTGCCCGGCCGAGTGCTCCATGGAGAAGTCCTCGATGTTGATCCCCGCCTCACCGACGTCGGAGAACAGGCGTCCCAGGGAGCCTGCGGCGTCGGGCACGAGGACCTGGACCTCGGCGTAGCGTCGGGGCGCGCCACCGTGCTTGCCGGGGATGCGTGAGCGTCCCACGTTGCCTCGGCTCATGACGTCCATGACCGCCCCGACGGCGCCCGGGGCGATGGTCTCGACCCCGCCGTGGGCTATGTCCGCCTCGCCTGCGGGGTCCGTCGCTGCCTGCTCGATGCCGCTGATGAGGGTGTCGAGGTCCTCACGCACCTGGCGCAGCAGCGTGGACACGGGCCCGGCGTTGCCCACGAGGATCGCGGCCCACAGGCGCGGGTCCGACGCCGCCACACGGGTGGTGTCGCGCAGCCCCTGCCCGGCCAGCGCCAGCGCGCTCTCGGGCAGCGACTCCAGGCGGGCCGCCATGAGGGAGGACATGAGCTGGGGCACGTGGCTGACGGCGGCGACCGCTGCGTCGTGCTCGGCGGCGCCCATGCGGATGGGGGTGGCGCCGACGTCGACGGCGAGGTTGCGCACGCACAGCTCGGCGGCCGGCTCGGTGCCGTCGGCGACGATGACCCACGGGCGTCCGGCGAACAGGTCGGAGTCGGCAGCGGCGGCACCGGAGCGCTCACGCCCCGCCATCGGGTGGGAGCCGACATAGCGGCGCGCGTCCCGCCCCGCGTGGGCGAGGACCTCGGCACACACCCGGTCCTTGACGCTGGCGACGTCGGTGACGGTCGCCCGCGGGTGGGAGCTGAGCGCACGCAGGACGACGGCGGCGGCGACGTCGGGAGGGGTGGCGACGACGACGAGCGTCGGTTCCGGGCAGGAGGCGTCCCGCACCTGCCCGGCCCCCATGTCGCGGGCCAGGGCCAGTGAGGTCGGGGAGGTGTCCTCAAGCTGGACCTCGACGCCGGCGGCGGTCAGCGCCAGGGCGAGCGAGGTGCCCAGCAGGCCGGTACCGATGACGAGCACCGGGCCGGTGGTCGAGACCGCGGCGTGCGGGTTGCTCGGCTGTCCGTGGCGGGCGCTCACAGGCCCACCTCCTTCTGCAGGGCGGCGATCTCCTCACCGGTGAGCCGACGCATCTGCCCAGGGCGCAGCGCACCGATGGTGAGCGGGCCGAGCCGGGTGCGCGCCAGGCGCGTCACCGGGTGGCCGACGGCGTCGAGCATGCGCCGCACAATGCGGTTGCGCCCCGAGTGGAGGGTGATCTCGACGATCGATCCGGCCGGTCCCGAGTCCTTGACGACGACGCGGTCCGCCTGGGCGAGGCCGTCCTCCAGCTCGATGCCGCGCCTGAGCTTGCGCGGCACCCAGTGCTCGACCTCGCCCTCGACGATGGCGACGTAGGTCTTGGCGATCTCATAGCTGGGGTGCATGAGCCGGTGGGCGAGCTCGCCGTCGTTCGACATGAGCAGCAGGCCCTCGGTCTCGGCGTCCAGGCGTCCGACGTGCACGAGCCGCACCGACTCGGGGTGATCGAGCTCGTCGGCGTGCTCGGCGACGTAGCGCTCGGCCATCTGGGCGACCGTCGGGCGTCCGTCAGGGTCCTCCATGGTGGTGACGACGCCGGCGGGCTTGTGGACCAGGACGGTGATGACATCGGGGTCGGTGAGGATGCGGGTGCCGTCCACGCGGATCTCCTGGGCCTGGGGGTCCACGCGCACCCCGACCTCGGTGACGACGACGCCGTCGACGCTCACCCTCCCGCTGGCGATGAGGCTCTCGCAGGCGCGGCGGGAGGCCACGCCCGCGTGGGCGAGGACCTTCTGGAGCCGCTCGCCGCCCTCGACGTGGGGGTCGGCCTCGCCCCCGCGAGCACCGCGGCGACGGGCGGCGAGGATCTCGGTCTCCTCGTCCTCGCCGATGGCCTCGGCGTCAAAGCTGGCCAGCAGCTGGGCGTCGGCCTCCTCGTCGAGCTCCTCAAGGTCGTCCTCGTCGTAGAACTCCTCGGCGCCGAGCTCGCCGGTGGGCACGAGCTCGGCCTCGCTGAGGTGGCCGGCCTCCCGCCGGGAGGGACGGGTACGGCGCTGGTCGCGGTGTGCGGGGGTCATGCGGGGCTCCTACGGTGGGTGGCGTCGGCGGCGCGTTCGCCGGCCTCGTCGTCGATCTCGGCCAGGGCGGAGGCGTCGGGGAGGTAGGGGGCGAGCGGGGGCAGCTGATCGAGCGAGTCCAGTCCGACGAACTCAAGGAACTCACGGGTGGTGCGGTACAGGAAGGCGCCCGAGGGCTCCTGGCCGGCCTCCTCGATGAGGCCCCGGGCGTGCAGGGTGCGCACGACGCTGTCGACGTTGACGCCGCGCACGGCGGCGACCCTCCCGCGGGTCACCGGCTGGCGGTAGGCGATGACCGCGAGGGTCTCGAGCGCGGCCTGTGACAGGCGGGCGGTGGCTCCCCCGACGACGAAGCGCTCGACCAGGTCGTGGAAGGCGGGTGCTGAGGCCAGCCGCCAGCCCCCGGCCACCCGGCGCAGGACGAAGCCGCGCGGGGCCGGTGCGGGGGCGCCCGGGGCTGCGCGCCCCTCGTACTCGGCGGCAAGGGACTCCAGCAGGGCCTCGGCCTCGCTCTCCTCGACACCCAGGGCCTCGGCGAGGGCGGCACTCGTCACCGGCTCGTCGGCGACGACGAGGACCGCCTCGGCGGCCGAACGCAGCTGGGTGTCCGGCACAGCGCTGAGGGAGGACTGCTCGAAGAAGACCTCCGTGGCGCGCGCGGACACCGGGGTGTCGGCGCGCTGGGCCCCGGTGACGCCCAGCAGGCGGTCGAGCCGGGAGACGGTCCGGCCGTTGCTGGTCTCGCTCATGCGAACTCCTCCTCGACATCTGGGGCCATGATGCCTGTCAGGTCCTCCTGGCCGGCACACCAGGTCACCGTGATCTCACCCATCGGCTGGTCCTGGTCGAGCTCGACGCTTCCCTGGCGGTAGAGGATGAGCAGCGCAAGGAACCGGGCAACGACGACGGCCGTGCGCTCGGCGTCGTCGACGACCTGGGTGAAGGTGAGCGTGCCGTGCAGCCGCAGACGCAGGGCGACGAGGCTCACCTGCTCCCCCACGGGGACGGCCTCGTGCAGGTGGACGGTCTGGACGCCCTCGTCGTGGGGCCGTGACAGGGCGGCTGCGGCCGCACGCGCAAGGTCCTCAGGGCCGAGGGTGGACACGAGCCGGGGCAGGAGGGCCGCCAGCTCCGGGGTGAGGCCGACGACGCGCGGATGGCAGCGCTGGGCGGCCTGCGCGCGCTCACCCAGGTAGGCGGCGGCCTGCTTGTAGGCCCGGTACTGCAGGAGCCTGGCGAAGAGCAGGTCGCGGGCCTCCAGCAGCTCCAGGTCCTCGTCGTCGTCCTCCTCGCTGTCACGTGGCAGCAGGCGGTGGGCCTTGAGCGCCAGGAGGGTGGCGGCGACGACAAGGAACTCGCTGGCGTGCCCCAGGTCCCAGTCGGCGCGCATGTGCGCCAGGAACTCGTCGGTGACCTCCGCCAGGGCGAGCTCGGTGACGTCCAGGCGCCTGCGGGCGATGAGGGTGAGCAGGAGGTCGAAGGGGCCCTCGAACTGCTCGAGGGCGACATGGAAGCCGGGCAGGCGCGCGGGCCCGCTCGCCTCCTCCGCGGTGCCGGGGTGCTCGGACGCTGCCTCGCCGTCGGCGTTGAGGGGCAGGGACTCAGGCGACATCGCCGCGGGCGATGAGCTCGCGCGCCAGGCGGCGGTAGGAGTGGGCGCCGGAGTGGGTGGGTGCGTAGATCGTGATCGGCTCGGCGGCCACGGAGGCGTCGGGGAACTTGATGGTGCGCCGGATCTGGGTGTCGAAGAGCTGGTCGCCGAAGGCCTTGGTGAGGGTCTCCAGGACCTCGCGCGAGTGCAGGGTGCGCGGGTCCACCATGGTGGCGAGGATGCCGTCGATCTGCAGACGCGGGTTGAGGCGGTCACGCACCCGGTCGACCGTCTCGACCAGCAGCGCCACACCGCGCAGTGCGAAGTACTCGGTCTCCAGCGGGATGATGACGCCGTGGGAGGCGGTGAGCGCGTTGACGGTGAGCAGGCCGAGGGAGGGCTGGCAGTCGATGAGGACGACGTCGTAGTCGTCCAGGACGGGACGCAGGACGCGCGACAGCGCCTGCTCACGGGCCACCTCGTTGACGAGCTGGACCTCGGCGGCGGACAGGTCGATATTCGCCGGCACGATGTCGAGGCCCGGCGTGGAGGTGGAGTGGATGACGGGCCGCACGTCCGGGCGCGGGGCCACGAGCAGGTCGTAGATGGTGGCGTCGAGCTCGTTGGCGTTAATGCCCAGGCCCGCCGAGGCGGCGCCCTGCGGGTCGAAGTCGACGATGAGGACCTTGCGGCCGTACTCGGCCAGGCACGCCCCCAGGTTGATGGTCGTCGTCGTCTTGCCGACGCCGCCCTTCTGGTTGCACATGGAGATGACGCGTGCGGGTCCGTGTGACTCCAGGGGCGCCGGCACGGGGAAGGCGTTGTCCTCAGCATCCTCGGCGGGCAGGTCGATGAGCCCGGGCTGCTGGTTGTCCGTCGTGCTGGAGGTACTCACATGGGCAGCCTAACCGAAAGCACGAGGGTGGCTGGTAGCGTACACCTCGCGCAGGTGGTCAACGGTGACCTTTGTGTATATCTGAGTCGTGGTGACCGAGGCGTGGCCGAGCATCTCCTGGACGACACGCACGTCCGCCCCGCCTGCGAGCAGGTGGGTGGCGAAGGAGTGGCGCAGCGTATGCGGTGAGACGTGCAGGTCCTCGGGCAGGCCCGCGCGCGCCGCCGCCTGCTGCAGCACCCCCCAGGCCGACTGACGGGACAGGGGGCGGCCGAGCGTGTTGAGGAAGACCTCGGGCACTCCCCTGCCGCGGGCGGCCAGGGTGGGCCGGGACTGCACGAGGTAGGCGTCCAGCGCGTCCCAGGCGAGCCTGCCCATGGGCACGATCCTCTCCTTGCGGCCCTTGCCGAACAGCCGCAGGCAGCCGGACTCCCGGTCGAGGTCGTCGACGACGAGGCCCACGGCCTCCGAGATGCGCGCACCGGTCGCGTACAGCAGCTCCAGCAGGGCGCGGTCCCGCAGACTGGTGACGCTGTCGTCGGTAGCGGCCGCCGCCAGCAGCGCCTGGACCTCGTCGATGCTCAGCGCCTTGGGCAGGCGCCTGCCCACCTGCGGGGGCCGCACGGCGGCGGAGGGATCGATCGTCGTCCTGCCCTCGGCCAGGAGGAACCTGTGCCAGCCGCGTACGGCGGTGACCGTGCGCGAGGCGGAGGAGGGCACGAGGGGTCGGCCGCCGTCGGCGCCGGAACGGATCGCCTCGAGGAAGGCCGCGACGTCCGGCTCGGTGACGGCTCCGGGGTCGGTGACGCCGCGGGACCTGAGGAAGGCTGCGTAGCGTCCCAGGTCGCGCTCGTAGGCGCTGAGCGTGTTGGGGCTCAGGCCGCGCTCCACCCTGAGGTGGGCGAGGTAGCCGCGCTGGGCGCGGGCCAGGGCGTCGGCCCCCACGCCGTCGGGGTCGCGGACCGGCTCAGGCAAGCTTGGTGACAAGGCCCAGGCCGACGATGGCCACGAGCCAGACGATGCAGACCCCGATGGTGATGCGGTTGAGGTTGCGCTCAGCGACGCCGGAGGACCCGGCGGCCGAGGACACACCGCCACCGAACATGTCGGACAGCCCGCCACCACGGCCCTTGTGCAGCAGGACCGTGGCAATGAGGAAGAAGCTCGAGAGCACGAGGAGGATCTTGAGGGCGATCTCCAGGATGGTCATGCTGCAGGGTCCTTTGTGACGGGGCGAGGTTCCGCACGGGACTCTACCCCACCGGTCGCCTGGGACGCGGCGGGGGCCGGGGCACCTCGGGTGTGAGGTGTCCCGGCCCCCGACCGGCACAGTGGGGCGTGCTCCTAAGGGAGCTGCCCGCGTGAGCGGTGTGTCAGGCGTAGAAGCCGGCCATGGCGGCGAAGGACTCGGCCTTGAGCGAGGCGCCGCCGATGAGCGCGCCGTCGACGTCGCTCTGAGCCATGAGCTCCTTGATGTTGTCCGGCTTGGCGGAGCCGCCGTACAGGATGCGGGTGGCGTCGGCGGTGGCGTCGCCGTAGTCGGCGCGCAGGGCCTCGCGGATCGCGCCGCAGACCTCCTGGGCGTCGGCGGCGGTGGCGGTCTCACCGGTGCCGATGGCCCAGATGGGCTCGTAGGCGATGACGATCTTGGCGACGTCCTCGGCGGACCAGCCCGCCAGGGCGGCACGGACCTGGCCGAGGACGAAGTCGACGTGCGTGCCGGCCTTGCGGACCTCCAGGGCCTCGCCGCAGCACAGGATCGGCGTCATGCCGGCGTCGAGGGCCTTGCGGGCCTTGGCGCCGACGAGCTCGTCGGACTCGTTGTGGTACTCGCGGCGCTCGGAGTGGCCCATGACGACGTAGGTGACGCCGAGCTTGTCGAGCATGGCGGTGGAGATCTCACCGGTGTAGGCGCCGTTGTCGTGGATCGACACGTCCTGGGCGCCGTACTTGATGTCGAGGGAGTCGGCCTCGACGATCGTCTGCACGGTGCGCAGGTCCGTGAACGGCGGGATGACGAGGACCTCGCACTGGGCGTAGTCGTGGTCCGCGTCCTTCAGGGCCATGGCCAGGCCCTGCACGAGGTGGTTGGCCTCGAGGTGGTCGAGGTTCATCTTCCAGTTGCCCGCCATCAGCGGGGTGCGGTTCGTCATTGTTGTTTCAGCCTTCCAGGACGGAGACGCCGGGCAGGACCTTGCCCTCGAGGAGCTCGAGGGAGGCACCACCACCGGTGGAGATGTGGGAGAAGGTGGACTCGTCGAAGCCGAGGGTGCGCACGGCGGCGGCGGAGTCGCCACCGCCGATGACGGTGAAGGCCTCGGACTCGCTCATGGCCTTGGCGACGGCCTTGGTGCCGGCGGAGAAGGCCTCGAACTCGAAGACGCCCATGGGGCCGTTCCACACGACCGTCTTGGAGGTGGCGATGGCGTTGGCGTAGAGCTCAGCCGTCTTGGGGCCGATGTCAAGGCCCATCTGGTCGGCGGGGATCGCGTCTGAGGGCACGACGGTGGCAGGGGCGTCGGCGGCGAAGACCGGGGCGACGACGGTGTCGACGGGCAGCAGCAGCTCGACGCCGTTGGCCTTGGCGGTGTCGATGTAGCCCTTGACCGTGTCGATCTGGTCCTTCTCGAGCAGGGAGGTGCCGACCTCGTGGCCCTGGGCCGCGAGGAAGGTGTAGGCCATGCCGCCGCCGATGAGCAGGCGGTCGGCCTTCGACAGGAGGTTGGCGATGACGCCGAGCTTGTCGGAGACCTTCGAGCCGCCCAGCACGACCGTGTAGGGGCGCTCGGGGTTGGTGACGGCCTTGGACAGGGACTCGATCTCCTTGCCCACGAGAAGGCCCGCGGCGGCCGGGAGGATGGTGGCGACGTCGTAGACGGAGGCCTGCTTGCGGTGGACGACGCCGAAGCCGTCGGA
>ERZ772827.780-NODE-780-length-17042-cov-16.674575_pt1 | contig 17042 bp, 15 predicted proteins | sample MGYA00580850_ERZ772827 | MGnify/ENA primary metagenome ERZ772827 (study PRJEB29015, sample SAMEA2737950) | human oral metagenome | biome: human oral; feature: human-associated habitat; material: dental | place: China | collected 2145 ...
CGGGGGTAGGGGTCATGGAGGCGAGCCCACCAGCGCGGATGATCCTCCGCTTCTCCTCGAACTGCCGGCGCCACACCGCGGTCGCCTCCTCGACCAGGGCTACCTGCTCCCGTGACTGCTGGTACTCCTGCGGGGTGCACGGCGTCGGACTCGACCGGTCCGGCCTTACACACACAAACGTCGGGGACCTCGTCGACTCAGGCTCAGGCTCAGGCGACGGGGCAGCAGCCGGACTGCTCGAGCAGCCCACCAGCACAGCAGCGCCCAGCACAGCGCTAGCAAGACGACGACGGAACCGGATCACCATCGAGCCTCCTGGAGATGAGTAACCACAGTCTGGTTGATCCTGACAAAGTCCGCAACCCCTTCCGGGGCTTTGGTAGACAACCCGACAAGACTGCGACTGGGGACCACCGAGACAGCGAGGACCCAGAGGCGACGATCACCGGCCCGAGGGGATCGGGCGACTGCGAACCCCACAGCAAAGCCCGCTGTGACCTGGGACTTCACCACCACCAGTCCCGAGCCGGTGGGACCAGCAGCAGCTGGGTCGCCGGTCTGGGCAGCAGGGTCGGGCCAGCCGCCCACGCGAACCGCCCGGCGCAGCGAGCAGCGCGTGAGCTCCCCAGCAGTTGGCCCCGGCCGCATGAATGCGGCCGGGGCCAGACTTCTCACGGATGGAGGTGAGCCGGCCCGTCAGCTCAGGGCATCACTGATCAGCTGCCGAACCGTCTCGGGCAGGGAGTGCTCACCGACCCGCAGGTCGGGGCCGTCGGGGTGGTAGGTGAGCCGGTAGGAGAAGGCGTCCGGGTGTCCCGGCGCCGGCTCGGCACTGGTCTGGGCCTGCTGCAGGTAGCGGGTCAGCTCCTGAGCCACCGACGTGGGCAGGTCGGCCAGGTCGACCGTCGCCTCCCGTACGGTTCCGGCTACCCCGCCGGTACGGCGGATGGTGATCGTGGTGCTGCCGGGGGCGCTCGGCTCGGCCGGGGCGCCGGCGCCCTCCGGGTCAGGGACCGGCTCCGCCCCACCGACCTCAATACCGACCGCGCCCCAGCCCTCCGCCACGGCCAGGGTCACCGCGTGCTCGGCCCCGTACCGGGCGGTCGCCGCCTCGTGGGTCAGCCGAGCAAACGTGGCGAAGTCGCAGCGGGCCTGGATCCGGTCACCGGTGAGGACGTCGTACCAGACTGGCCCGACCGTCTCCCAGGCCTTGCCACCAACCGTGGTGGCGGCCACCGCAAAGGCCCGGTTCGGGATCCCGGAGTTCAGGTGCACCCCGCCGTTGTCCTCGTCGGTCTCGACGAACCGGGTCATGTGGTCGGGCTGCGGGTCCTTGCCCAGCCGCGGGTCGTCGTAGGCCGTGCCCGGGTGCAGCATGTCCCGCAGCGCCCGGCCCTTGACCTTGGCGGAGAGCAGGTCAGCCCCGATCAGCCAGTCCGCCTGGTCGACGGGCTGCCGCTGGGCGTACTGCTTCACCAGCGAGCCGAAGACGTCCGAGACCGACTCGTTCAGAGCGCCTGACTGGCCCTGGTAGACGAGGGCGGCGGTGGCCTCGGTCACCCCGTGGGTGAGCTCGTGCGCAATCACGTCCAGCGAGCGGGTGAACCGCTCGAAGTAGGTCCCGTCACCGTCACCGAAGACCATCTGGTGGCCGTCCCAGAAGGCGTTGTCGTAGTCCTGCCCGTAGTGGACGGTGCCGAGCAGCGCCATCCCCTCGCCGTCGATCGAGTCGCGGGCGTGGACCTTGCGGAAGTAGTCCCGGGTAGCCCCGAGACCGTCGTACGCCTCGTTCACGGCGTCGTCCGAGGTGGCCGGGTCACCCTCCCGGCGGACTGGCTTGCCTGGAAGAGTGGTCCCGTTCTGGGCGTCGTGCACGGTCCGGGCGCCACCTGAGGAGCGCTGAGGGCCGGCGGTGGGGCGGGCAGTAAGGCGCTCGGAGCGCCGAGCCCGCAGCTCCTGGTCGTGACGCAGCGTGCCAGCGGCCGAGGCGGAGGCACTGGCGAGCTGGTTCAGCAGGTACGGCGGAATGATGGTGGGGTAGGTCATGGCTTCTAGCATGCCAGTTCCCTCCGACAGTCGTGAAGCCCCGCCGCCATCCATGCCCTAACGAGGGGGCACAAAGCCAGTGGGGTGAGGACCGCGCAGGTCGGTGCCGGTCCGGTGCCCGGTCAGTTCTTGGCTCGTCGCCAGCCGGCGGCCTGAGCCTGCGCCTCGCTGCAGAACCACCGCTCCCCCTTGGCTGGCGAGATCTTGGTCTGGTTGTAGCTGCGCTGCCCGGGCACGTGGTAGATCCGCTCTCCCTTAGCGGAGATGTTGCCCTTGATCTGACAGCTGCCCGGTCCCTCGTCGTCTGCTGCCTGCCGGGCCGGCTGGGTGGGCACTGGCGCTGGCGGCTGAGCCGGGCTGGCCGGAGCCGTGGCCCGGGCCAGGCTGGGCGTCGGACTGGTCGGTGCTGAGCTGGGTGCTGGGATGGTCACTGCAGGGCTCGGCTCCGGACTGGTCGCTTCCGGGCTGGGCGTCAGGCTGGCGACCGAGGCGAACGGGGCTGCCGCCGGTGGCGACGACAGGCTCGGGGTCTGGGCCGGCGACTGTGTCGCCGGCCCGCAGCCGAGCAGGGCCAGACCAGCAGCCACGGTGACGAGTACCGACGAGATGCGCACGCTTCCTCCTGGGGCCGATGCTGGGCCCAGGCTGTGGCACCACGGTCACCACCTGAGGTCAGATGAAAGACCTCTCATCTTGGCCTCGTCAGCCAGGTCACGGGGGGGCCGAGACCCTCTCGGTCGACCCGCTGGCTCGGGCTCGCCCCGTACCGGCAGCGCCCGGCGGGGCACCTCGCCGTACGCCGGCCAGCTCAGCGGTGAGCACCGCGCATCACGCCCGAGATCACCCACCGCTGCGCCAGCACGTACACCAGCACCAGCGGCGCGATCGCCATCAGGTACGAGGCGAAGGCGACCGGGTAGTTGACGTTGAACTGCCCCTGGAAGACGTACTGCGCCAAGGGCAGCGTCCGCTTGCCCGGGTCAGTGAGGATCACCAGCGGCAGCAGGAAGTCGTTCCAGGCCCACAGGCAGGTCAGGATCCCGACCGTCGCATTCATCGGGCTGAGCAGCGGGAACACGATCCGCCAGTAGATGCCCCAGCGGCTCGCCCCGTCGACTGAGGCCGACTCCTCAATCTCGAGCGGAATGGCCCGCACGAAGCTGGTGTAGAGCAGCAGGTTGAAGGCCAGCCCGTACACCACGTACAGCAGGATCAGGCCGGCCTCGTTGTCGATCCCGAGCAGCGCGGTCTGGCGCACCACGGGGAGCATGATGATCGGGAAGGGCACGAACATCGCGGCGAAGATGTAGTAGAACATCCACCGCACCCAGCGCCGGTGCATGTTGCGGGCAAAGGCGTAGGCCACCATCGAGTTGGTCACCAGGGTCAGCACCACCGCACCCACGGTGATGACCGCCGAGGTCAGGATCCGCGAGGGGAACCCGGTCAGTGTCCAGGCGGTCGCGAAGTTGCCCCACTGCGGGTCGGCGGGCAGGGCGAACCCCGACTCCGCCAGCTCGGCCGGGGTCTTGAGCGCGGTGACCACTGCGAAGTACAGCGGCACCAGGATGGTCAGTGACAGCACTACGGCCAGGGCGGTCAGCGACCAGGTCGTCACGCTGCGGCGGCGGGTCATGATGCGTCCTCCTTGGAGGAGAAGAGACGGAACTGGGCGAACGACAAGATGATCACCAGCAGGAAGTAGATGACGCCGTTCGCCGTCTGGTAGGCGTACTCACCGCCCTGGAAGCCGTTGCGGAAGATGAGGAAGGAGATCGACTGGGTCGCCGTCCCCGGGCCTCCCCCGGTCAGCGCGACCACCTGGTCGAAGACCCCGAGCGCTCCCTTGAACGACAGCACCATGTTGATCGTGAAGAACGGCATGATCAGGGGGAACGTCATCCGCCAGAACTGCTGCCAGCGGTTGGCGCCGTCAATGGAGGCCGCCTCGTACACCTCCTCGGGAACGGTCTGCAGCCCGGCCAGGTAGATGATCGTGTTGAACGCCACCGCCTGCCACACGCCGACGAAGACGATCACCAGCCAGGCGGTGTCCTCGTTCGCCAGCAGCGAGGTCGACAGCCAGTCCCAGCCGAGCGCCTCCCCGATGGCCGGGAGGTTGTTCGTGAACAGGTACTGGAAGATGTACGCCACGATCAGCACCGGCAGGATGTTGGGCAGGAAGAACAGCCCTCGAAAGAAAGTCTGGCCCTTGATCTTGCTGTTGAGCAGCAGCGCCACCGACAAGGCGATCACATTGATCAGGACGGTCGCCGAGACCGCGTACAGGAAGGTGAACCCGTACGAGGCCCAGATGACGTCGTCGCGGAACAGGTTGACGTAGTTCTGGAACCCCACCAGCCGCCACGAGCCGTAGCCCTGGTAGTTGGTGAAGGTGTAGAAGACGCCAGTGACGAAGGGGATCGTGAGCATCGCGGTGTAGAGCACCAGGGCCGGCAGGATCATCCACAGGTAGGCGCCCTCGATGCGCTTGGGGGAATGGGACTTCATCGGGGCCTCACAGAGTCGAGTTGAGACGCTCGACGACCCGGTTGTACTGGGTGTCGAGGGTACGGACCAGGGCAGCCGTGTCACCGGTGATCAGGAACTGCTGCAGGTGGTTGTTGAGGTTGACGCCCTGGGGGAAGTTGTGGTCGGAGTAGGTCGTCAGCCGGCCCTCGGTGAAGTACGGCACCAGCCCGGCCAGGGCCGGGTCGTCGTTCACCAGCCCGGTCCGGGTCGGGAAGGCGACCTGCTCGGAGCAGTAGGAGGCCATGTTCTGCTCGGCCATCAGGAAGGAGAAGAAGTCCAGCGCCCCCGGCACCGGCTCAGTGCCGCAGACCAGGGCCACGTCGACGCCCGACACCACCCAGGGCCGCCCCGACTCCGGAGGGGTCGCGAAGGTCCCGATCTGGATGTCGGGGTTGTACGAGCGGACCGCCGGGATCGCGTACGTGCCGTGGCAGTACATCGCTGCCCGGCCCTGTGCGAACCCCTGGTTACCGTCGTTGTAGCCGATGTCGAACTTGGTGCGGTTGCCGTACTGGGAGAGCTGGCGCATCTTCTCCAGCACTGGCACCAGCTCCTCGAAGCTGGTCTGCATGGTGCGGCGCCGCTGGTACCACTCGGCGACTTTCCCGCCGAGGTGGTTGCCCGAGATCGAGTTGAACATCGGCGCCCCGGTCCAGCTGTCCCGGAAGCCCCAGTAGAACGGGTCGACGCCCTTGCCCTGGAGCTCGTCGGCGATGCCGATCAGCTCGTCCCAGGTGGTGGGCGGCTGGAGTGAGTGGGCGTCGAAGATCTCGCGGTTGTAGATGATGCCTGAGCCGTTGTTCGCGAACGGCAGCCCGTTCACCTGCCCCTTCCCGCCCGCGCCGAGCGTGGGCAGGATCGGGCTGATCGACGGGTTCACCGGGGTCAGCAGGTCGCTCGTGGAGAAGTCGTAGAAGACGCCCGAGCGGGCCAGCGAGCCGAAGTTGAAGTCACCGTTGATGGTGATCAGCGGAGGAATGCTGCCCTTGACCAGCCGGACCCGCAGGGCGGTGACGTTGTCGGCCTGGAAGTTCTGGACCACGTTGGTGCCGTGCTGGGCGTTGTACGCGGCGCAGATGCTGTCGAACAGGCCGATGGCCTCCGACTTGAACTGGAAGAACTCGGTGGCTGCCGTGCCGGTGGAGCGCTGGCAGGCCGCCAGGGGGGCGGTGAGTGCCGCAGCGGTGAGGCCGGACAGCAGGGTGCGCCGGCTCAGGTGGCTCATGACAAGCTCCTTTCACAGTGGATGAGGACGAGCTGCTCGGGGTAGAGGGTGGGGACGGCCAGCCCGGCCTCGGCCAGGGCCCGGCCGCTGAGGCTGAGCGGCTGAGCGGCCCAGGGCAGGCCGGGGGCTGGGGTCAGCTCGTCGAGGCTGACCTGCCAGCGGGCCTCGGGGTCCAGGCCTGGGAGGGTGACCGGGCCGGTCGGGTAGGTCGGCGAGGAGGCCAGCTGCACCACGGCGAACACGGCCCGGTCGGGGCCGACCACGCCGTGGACCCGGGTGCCGTCGCGGTCGGCCGTGCGCACCGTACGGCCGGTCGCCAGCAGCCCCCGCAGCTGCTTGGCGCGGGCCACCCAGGCAGCGACCTGCTCTCGCTCGGCGGGGGACGCGCCCCGCAGGTCCCACTCGATGCCCAGGTGGCCGAACAGTGCCGTACCGGCCCGGAAGGCCAGGTCGTGGGTCCGGCCGGTGGTGTGGGCCCGGGGCGGGCCGATGTGGGCGCCCATCATCTCCGGCGGCACCAGCAGGCCGGTCCAGCGCTGGATCTGCTGGCGCTCCAGGGCGTCGTTGCAGTCGGAGGTCCAGATCCGGTCGGTCCGGACCAGGACCCCGAGGTCGACCCGCCCGCCACCAGAGGAGCAGGACTCGATCTCCAGCTGCGGGAACCGGGCGTGGAGCTGGTCCAGCAGCCGGTAGTAGGCGGTGGTCTGGGCGTGGACCAGCCGCTCGCCGTGAGGGCCGACAGCCTCGATCAGGTCCCGGTTGTGGTCCCACTTGAGGTAGGCGATGCCGAGCCGCTCGACCAGGTCGGTGAGGCGGGCGGCGATGTGCGCGTACGCGTCGGGGTGGGCCAGGTTGAGCACCTGCTGGTGCCGTACGGCCAGCGGCCTCCGTCCAGACGGGCCCAGGACCCAGTCCGGGTGGGCCCGGGCCAGGTCGGAGTCGAGGTTGACCATCTCGGGCTCGACCCAGAGGCCGAACTCCATCCCGAGCCCCCGCACCGTGTCGGCCAGCGGCTCCAGGCCGTGCGGCCAGACCTCGGGTGACACCTCCCAGTCGCCCAGGCCGGCGGTCTCGTCGCGGCGGGCGCCGAACCAGCCGTCGTCGAGGACGAACCGCTCCACGCCGACCTCGGCGGCCCGCTCGGCGAGCTCGACCAGGCTGGCGTGGTCGTGGTCGAAGTAGACCGCCTCCCAGGTGTTGAGGGTGACCGGCCGCGGCCGTACGCCGGTGGGGTGGCGCAGCCGCTGGTGGCGGCGCAGCCAGGCGTGGTAGCGGGCGCTGAGGTCGTCGAGCCCCTCCCCGTACGAGCAGACCAGCAGCGGGGACGTGTACGACTCGCCGGGTGCCAGGACGACCTCGCCGGGCAGCAGCAGCTCGCCGCCGGCCAGGACCTGCTCCCCGCCGGGGGCCCGCTCGGCGAGGTGGGTGTGGTTGCCGGACCAGGCGACGTGGAGGCCCCAGACCTGACCGGTCTGGAAGCCGAAGCCGGCCTCGCCGGCGACCAGGAGGGTCGTCGACTGCAGGCCGGTCCGGCCGCGGCGGTTGTCGCGGCGCAGGGTGCCGACGGTGAACGGGTGCCGCTGAGGTGAGCGCTCCCGCAGGTGGCGCCCGGCGAAGTCGAGCAGCTCGGTGGCCCGCAGCGGCACCCGCAGCGCCGGGAGGAAGGAGTCGACGGTGAAGCTGTCGTCACCGGTGTTGGTGACCTTGCCGCTGAGCTCGACAACCCCCTCCTCGGTGACCACGAGGCACAGGGTGAGGCTCAGCCCGGCGTCCTGGGCCTGGACCGTCGCGGACCCGCTCGTGGTCTCGATACCGGTGACCGTAAAGGCGTGAGTGGAGAAGCGCCCGCTGCGGTGCCCGGCCAGCCCGGGAGTGCCGAGCCAGCCTCGGGACTCCTCTGGGAGCAGGGAGCACTCGATGCGTCGCTCGGTCTGGTCGGAGACCATCTCCGGCAGCAGGCACCGGGTCAGGTCGTCGTGGTCATCGAGTGGGGCGCCCCAGTGGGCGACCACGGGCAGCTGGGCGTCGGTCGAGGTCAGCCGGAGCGAGACCCCGCCACCTGCCAGGGAGATCGACGTCGGTGTCATGAGATAATTCTGTTCCAGAAAAAACTCGTCGTCAAGGCACACTGGGGCCATGGACCTGGACGGGCTGAGCCAGCCGCACCGCCGGCTGATGCTGGTACTGCTGCAGCACGGCCCGCTCCGGCGGCGCGAGCTGGCCCGCCGGATGGGCCTCAGCGGCGGCAGCATCACCCGACTGACCCGGCCGCTGGAGGAGAAAGGCCTGGTCGTAGCCACGTCGACCCGGGTGAACCGGAAAGGACGCCCAGTCCACGTGCTGGACGCGGCGCTGCCTGCGGACACCGTGCTGGGCGTGTCACTGACCGCGACCGCGGTCCGGGTGGTGCGCACGGACCTGCGGGCCCGGACCACCGCCGACGTGGCCGGGACGCTGCCGGTGGCGCCCGCGGCGCCGGGGGAGCCCACGGTCCCCCCGGAAGCAGTCGTGGCCCGGGTCCAGGAGCTGGTCGCCAGCCTGCCGCCGGGCGGGCACGACGTCGGCGTCGGGGTCGGGGCCAGCGGGACCGTCCGAGGCGGCACCCTGGCCCGCTCCCCCTTCCTGCGCTGGCACAACGTGGCCCTGGCGCCTCTGGTGGAGCAGGCGCTGGGCCTGCCCTGCTCGCTCGCCAACGACGTCGCCGCGGTGGCCCTCGCCGAGGCCTGGTTCGGGGTCGGCAAGACCGCCGACAGCTTCCTGGCGCTCACCCTGGGCACCGGCGTCGGCGGGGCTGCCGTCGTCCGCGGGGTGGTGCAGGACGCCGAGGCGCACGGCGTCGGGCTGCTGAGCCGGCTCCCGGTCGTCTGGCCCGACGGCTCCGTACGGCGGGCCGGGACCAGCCTCAGCGACGCCGGCCTGGTCTCCCTCGCCCGCTGGTACGGGTCGGGGGCCACCGGCGCCGACGAGGTGGAGCACCTCGCCGGCCAGGGCGAGCCGGGTGCCCGCCGGGCCGCCCGGGAGTACGCCTACGCTGCCGGGGCCCTGACCGCCACCGGGGCCGCCTTCCTGGTCCCGGACGCGGTCGTGGTGCTGGGTGAGCGCTCGGGCGTGGTGGGCTCGTTCCGGGAGGACTTCGACGCCGGGGTGGCCTCGGTCCGGGAGGTGATCGCGCCCGGGCTTGAGGTCACGGTCCGGCCCCACGACCGCGGCACCTGGGCCCGGGGCGCAGCCATGACTGCCCTGGTCAGGCACGTCACCGCCGGGTGACCGGTCGGCAGCCGGACGTCCCGAGGCTGAGGGCCTGGCCTAGAGGATCAGGGTCTGGCCCGGGTCGGCGAGAATGCTGGCCACGTCCCCGAGGAAGGCCGAGCCCTCCGCGCCGTCGACCATCCGGTGGTCGAAGGAGAGCGCCAGCGTCGTCACCCAGCGCGGCTCAACCCGGTCCTCAACCACCCAGGGCTTCTTCTTGATCTGCCCCACGGCCAGGATCCCGGCCTGGCCGGGGACCAGGATCGGGGTGCCGGCGTCAATCCCGAAGACCCCGATGTTGGTGATCGTGAAGCTGCCGCCGCTGAGCTGCTCGGGGTTTGCGGTCCCGGAGCGGGCGATCCTCACCAGCTCGCCGATCTGCTCGGCCAGCTGGTACGTGGTCAGCGCGTCGGCGTCCTTGATCACCGGCACCAGCAGCCCGCGCGGGGTGTCGGCGGCGATCCCGAGGTTGACGTACCCCTTGCGGACGATCTGGCCGTTCTTCTCGTCCCAGGCGGCGTTGAGCTCGGGGTTGCGGTGCAGCGCCACGCAGACCGCCCGGGCCACCACCACGGTCGGCGTGATCCGTACGTCGCGGAACATCCGCATCTGCTTCATCCGCTCCACCAGGTCGACCGACCTAGTGACGTCGACATCGGTCCACTCGGTGACGTGGGGCGCGGTGAAGGCCGACTCCACCATCGCCCGGGCGGTGGCCCGGCGGACCCCGGTGACGTCGATCCGGGTCTCGCCGCGCTCCGACAGGTAGCCCGACCAGCCGCGGGGCTCGTGCGCGATCACCAGCGCGGCCGCGGTCACGTCGTCCTGGCTGATGGTGCCGTCCGGGCCGGTGGGCGTGACGAGGTCCAGGTCGACCCCGAGGTCGCGGGCCAGCTTGCGTACCGACGGCTTGGCCTGCGGCCGGGTCCGGGCCGGGGCGGCCGGAGCCACGCGCAGGGCGGTCTCGACGGTCTTGCGCGGCAGCCGGGTGGCCTTGAGCTCGCGCGGCCCGGAGCCGACCAGGCTGGGCTGGGCGGGCGGCTCGGCCGCGGCTGCGCTCTCGGGCGCCGGCTCAGCGCCGGCGGGCTCGGCGCCGTCCTCGACCGCGATCAGGGCGGTCCCGACCGGGACGGTCTGGCCGACCTCGACCAGCAGCGCGGCCACGGTCCCCGCGTACGGAGTGGGCAGCTCGACCACCGACTTGGCGGTCTCAATCTCACAGACCGGGTCGTTGACCGCGACCGTCTCGCCCGGCTCGACCAGCCAGGCTACGACGGTGGCCTCGGTCAGGCCCTCCCCCACGTCCGGCAGGGTGTAGTGCTGCAGCGCCACGACGCTCCTCGGTGCTAGTAGGCCAGGGACTGGTCAACCGCGTGCAGGACCCGGTCGACTCCTGGGACGTAGTCTTCCTCGACCCGGCTCGGCGGGTACGGCATGTCCAGCCCGGTGACCCGGATCACCGGGGCCTCCAGGGCGAAGAAGCAGCGCTCCTGGAGCCGGGCCGCGACCTCGGCGCCCAGCCCGGAGGTCTTGGGGGCCTCGTGGGCCACCACCACCCGGCCGGTCTTGCGGGCCGAGCGCTCCACGGTGGCCCAGTCGACCGGCGCCAGCGAGCGCAGGTCGACCACCTCGGCCGAGCGGCCCTCGTCGCCGAGCACCTTGGCGGCGGCCAGCAGGGTCGGCACCATCGGCCCGTACCCGACCAGGGTGACCTCGGTCCCGGCCCGGGCCACCACCGCCTCACCGAGCCCCCGGGCCCAGGTGGCGTCCAGGTCCACCTCGCCCTTGACCGAGTGGTACAGCCGCTTCGGCTCGAAGACGATCACCGGGTCGGGGCAGGCGACCGCCTGCCGGATCATCTGGTACGCGTCGGCCGGGGTGCTCGGGGTGACCAGCCGCAGCCCGGGGACCGGGGTGAACAGGGCCTCCGGGGACTCGCCGTGGTGCTCGATCGAGCCGACGTTGCCGCCGTACGGGAGCCGGATCACGACCGGCGCGGTGACCCGGCCCTGGCTGCGGAAGCGGAGCTTGGCGGCCTGGTTGACGATCTGGTCGAAGGCCGGGAAGACGAAGCCGTCGAACTGGATCTCGCAGACCGTGGTGTAGCCGCGCTGGGCCATCCCGATCGCGGTGCCGACGATCCCAGCCTCAGCCAGCGGGGAGTCCATCACCCGCCGCGCCCCGAACCGGGCCTGCAGGCCGTCGGTGACCCGGAACACCCCGCCCAGGGTGCCGATGTCCTGACCGAGCAGCACCACCCGGTCGTCGTCGGCCAGGGCCCGGGCCAGGCCGGCGTTCAGCGCCTTCGCCATCGTGAGCTCAGCCATCAGCGTCCCTCCAGGGCCGACAGGTAGCGCTGGACCTGGTCCCGCTCGTCGGCGAGCACCGCGGGCAGCTCGGCCAGCACGTGCTGGTAGAGGTCGGTGATCGTGGGTGCCGGCAGCGCCAGCGCCCGGGCCCGCACGTCAGCGGCCAGGGCGCTCGCCTCGGCGGCCAGGTCGTCAAAGAAGCGCTGCGGGGTCTCGGCGGACCGCAGGTACCGCTCGACCCGCAGCAGCGGGTCCCGCTCGGCCCAGGCCTGCTCCTCCTCCCGGGTCCGGTAGCGGGTCGGGTCGTCGGCGGTGGTGTGCGCCCCGAGCCGGTAGGTGAAGGCCTCGACCAGCTGCGGCCCGCCGCCGCTGCGGGCCCGCTCGACCGCGGTGCCGACCACGGCGTGCACGGCGAGCAGGTCGTTGCCGTCGACCCGTACGCCCGGGATCCCGAAGCCCGCGGCCCGCTGCACCGGCGGCGCCTTGAACTGGCGCTCGTTGGGCACCGAGATTGCCCACTGGTTGTTCTGGACGAAGAAGACCACCGGTGCGGCGAAGACGGCGGCGAAGTTCAGGGCCTCGCTGACGTGGCCCTCCGAGGTGGAGCCGTCGCCCAGGCAGCACAGCACCACGTCGTCGGCGCCGTCGAGGCTCACCCCCATCGCGTACCCGGTGGCCTGCAGCGCCTGGGCTCCGACCACGAAGTTGTAGAGCGCGAAGCCGTACGCGTCGACGTCCCAGCAGATGTGGCTGACGCCCCGGAAGGTCTGCAGGACCTCGACCGGGTCCAGCCCGCGGGCCATCGCCATGGCGGTCTCCCGGTACGAGGGGTAGACCCGGTCGCTGGGGCGCAGGGCGTGCACCGCGCCGACCTGGGCCGCCTCCTGCCCGAGCATCGAGGCCCACAGTGCCAGCTGCCCCTGCCGCTGCAGGTTGACGGCCTCGGCGTCGACCCGCCGCGACCGGACCATCTCGCGGTAGGCCCGCCGAATGGCCTCGTCGTCCAGGGCGGAGACGTACTCCGGGCAGGCCACCCGCTCCCCCTCGGGAGTCAGCAGCTGGACCATCGGCTCCCCTGGGCCCAGGGCAGGGCTCGCACCGGCCCGTCTACGCGTCGCCGTCACCAGGCTCTCCCTTCCTACGGTTACGTAGGTTGCGGAATCATACCTTACCAACGAGGTGCCGTCCCGCAACTGAGCATGCCCCATCACCGCACTCGTCTGCCGGTCTTCACGCCATCACGGCTCACGCCATCACGGCCAGAGACCCATCACGGCCGGAGAGCGGCCGATAGGCTCGCACCATGCCGTACTCGCACCTCGCCCAGACCCCCCAGGTCGACCCGACGGCCTGGGTCGCCCCCAGCGCCGAGCTGATCGGGGACGTGACCCTGGCCGAGTCCGCCTCGGTCTGGTACCAGACCGTGGTCCGGGCCGACACCGAGACCATCACGATCGGGGCCGGCAGCAACATCCAGGACGGGTCGGTGCTGCACGCCGACCCCGGGGCCCCGCTGCAGGTCGGCGCGCAGGTGACCGTCGGGCACCGCGTGGTCCTGCACGGCTGCACCGTCCACGACCGGGTCCTGGTCGGGATGGGGGCGGTCATCATGAACCGGGCCGAGATCGGCAGCGACACCATCATCGGGGCCGGTGCGGTAGTCACCCAGGGCACCCAGGTCCCGCCCGGGTCGCTGGTGCTCGGCGCCCCGGCCACCGTCGTACGGGAGACCACCGCAGCCCAGCGGGAGGCGATCGTCGCCAACGCCGACCGGTACCGGGCCCATGCGGCCGCGCACCGCTCTGCTGGCTGAGATTTTGAGACCCGGCGCCGGTTTTGAGACCCGGCGTCAGGCCGGTCCGAGCCAACCCCTAGGCTGAGAGCCATCTCAGCAGACAATCCGGCACCGAAGCCGGCAACCCCCCGGGTGGAGGCACTATGGCGGACCAGCTCACCACTCTGCGCGAGATGCGCGAACACGCTCTCGCCGGAGGCGGGCAGAAGAGGATCGACTCCCAGCACGCAAAGGGCAAGCTGACGGCGCGTGAGCGCCTGTCGATCCTGCTCGACGAAGGCTCGTTCCAGGAGATGGGAGCCCTGGCACAGCACAGCATCACGGACTTCGGGATGGAGAAGTCCCGCTTCCACGGCGACGGTGTCGTCACCGGGTTCGGGAAGATCAACGGCCGCCGGGTCGCGGTCTACGCGCAGGACTTCACGGTCCTGGGCGGCTCGTTCTCCCAGGTCCAGTCCAACAAGATCTGCCGGATCCAGGACCTGGCCCTGGAGGCCGGCGTCCCGATCATCGGCCTGAACGACTCCGGCGGCGCCCGGATCCAGGAGGGCGTGCGGTCGCTGGCCGCGTACGGCGAGGTCTTCTACCGCAACGTCGCAGCCTCGGGCGCGATCCCGCAGATCTCGGTGATCATGGGCCCCTGCGCCGGCGGTGCGGTCTACTCCCCGGCCCTGACCGACTTCACGATGATGGTCAGCGGGACCTCCAACATGTTCCTGACCGGGCCGGAGGTCATCCGCTCGGTCACCGGCGAGGACGTCGACGCCGAGACCCTCGGCGGCGCCGCGATCCACAACCAGCGCAGCGGCTGCGCCCACTTCTTCGTCGACTCCGAGCAGGCCGCGCTGCAGTCGGTCAAGCTGCTGCTGTCGTACCTGCCCCAGAACTGCAACGACGACCCGCCGCCGCTGAAGCCGTACGACAGCCCCGGCCGGATGGACGAGGCGCTGAACTCGATCGTCCCGGACGAGGAGACCCAGGCGTACGACATGCTCGACGTGCTGGAGCGCGTGGTCGACTCCGGCTCCCTGATGCAGGTCCACGAGACGTACGCCCAGAACGCGATCTGCGCCTTCGCCCGCCTCGACGGGCGGTCGGTCGGCATCATCGCCAACCAGCCCCGGGTCATGTCGGGCTGCCTGGACATCAACTCGTCGGACAAGATCAGCCGCTTCATCCGGCTCTGCGACAGCTTCAACGTGCCGCTGGTGACCTTCGTCGACTGCCCCGGCTACCTGCCCGGCGTGCAGCAGGAGTACGACGGCGTGATCCGCCACGGCGCGAAGATCATCTACGCCTACTGCCAGGCCACGGTGCCGAAGGTCTCGGTCGTGACCCGCAAGGCGTACGGCGGCTCGTACGTGGCGCTCAGCTCGCGGCAGATGGGCAACGACATCGCCTTCGCCTGGCCGAGCGCCCAGATCGCCGTGATGGGTGCCGAGGGTGCCGCACGGCTGCTGAACCGCTCCGCGATCGCGAAGGCGGAGGACCCCAAGGCCATCGAGCAGAAGTTCATCGCCGAGTACCGGGAGAAGTTCTTCAACCCGTACCGCGCCGCTGACCTGAGCCAGATCGACGAGGTCATCGAGCCTCGCGAGACCCGTCCTCGGCTGATCTCGGCCCTGGAGGTGCTGCGCACCAAGGTCACGACCACCGTGCCCAAGAAGCACGGCCTGTTCCCGGTGTAGGAGACGACGATGCACACCGAGCACCTTGGATGGGGTGGCTGGATGACCGTGGCCGGCATGGGCATGGTCTTCGCCATCCTGATCCTGCTGACACTTGCCCTCTGGCTGATCGGGTTCGCTGACGCCCAGAGCATGAAGCGTGCCCAGGAGGCTGAGGAGAAGGCGAAGGCGCTGGCGGCAGCGTCTACCCCGGCCCCTGAGCTGGCAGCCGAGTCGGCCGAGCCGCAGGCCCCCGCGGTCGTCACCACCCCGAGTGGGCTGACGGTCGACCAGCTGGCGGCGATCTCGGTCGCCGTGGTGACCCACGCCCGGGTCCGCCGCAACCAGGCCGCCCCGGCCATGCGGGCCCACGAGCCGGGCAGCCTTCTGCACGCAAGCCGCTGGGTCTCCAGTGGCCGATCGACCCAGACCACACCCTGGCGACGGAGCTGAGGAAACGCATATGCGCCGCTACACCATCAACATCAACAACGTTCCCCACGTCGTCGACGTGGAGGAGATCACCGCCGACACCTTCCAGGTCCAGTACGAGGACCAGACCCTCCAGGTCACCCTGGACGGCTCGGACGACCTCGCCCAGGCCTCCATCACCCCGGGTGTCACCGCATCCCAGGCCCGCGAGCTGCCCAAGGTGGCATCGCCGGCTCCCCGCGCCGCCGCCCCAGCGGCTGCGGCCGCTGCGGCCCCCGCTCCGGCCGCTGCCCCGGCAGCCGCTGGCGGCCCCGGCCTGACCGCCCCCATGCCCGGTGTGGTGCTGGAGATCAGCGCCGCCGTCGGCCAGAAGGTCAGCAAGGGTGACGAGCTGCTGGTCCTCGAGGCCATGAAGATGAAGAACTCCTTGTTCGCCGACCGCGACGCGGTCGTCAAGGCTGTTCACGTCACCGCCGGGCAGCAGGTGAAGTACGGCGAGATGCTGGTCTCGTACGAGGGTGCCTGATGAATGACAAGACCCTCGAGTACCTGCTAGCCGGCCTGAACAACATCACCTGGCAGTCGGCCGTGATGATCGCGGTCGGCCTGCTGCTGATCTGGCTGGCCATTTCCAAGGACTACGAGCCGCTGCTGCTGCTGCCCATCGGCTCCGGCGCGATCCTGGCCAACCTCCCGCTGTCACCCCTGGTGGGCGTGACCGAGGTCGGTGACGAGAAGCACACCGGCATGCTGACCGCCCTGTACAACATGGGCGTCGGCAACGAGCTGTTCCCGCTGCTGATCTTCATCGGCATCGGGGCCATGACCGACTTCGGGCCGCTGCTGGAGAACCCGCGGATGGTGCTGCTCGGCGGTGCCGGCCAGTTCGGCATCTTCCTGACCCTGATCCTGGCCCTGCTGATCGGCTTCGACCAGAACCAGGCCGCCTCGATCGGCATCATCGGCGCCATCGACGGGCCGACCTCGATCTACGTCTCGACCAAGCTCGCACCCGACCTGGTGTCACCGATCACGGTCGCCGCGTACTCCTATATGTCCTTGGTGCCGATCATCATGCCGCCGATCATGCGGCTGCTGACCACCAAGAAGGAGCGCCAGATCCGGATGGCCTACACCTCGCGCGAGATCAGCCAGCGGACCCGGATCCTGTTCCCGATCCTGGTCACGATCCTGGTCGGCGCGCTGGTCCCCTTCGCCACCCCGCTGATCGGCATGCTGATGCTGGGCAACCTGATGCGGGAGTCGAAGGTGGTCGAGCGGCTGGTGGGCGCCTCGTCCAACGAGCTCGCCAACGTGGTCACCCTGTTCCTCGGCCTGGCCATCGGCTCGACCATGGTGGGCCAGAACTTCATCCGGCTGCAGACCCTGTTCATCCTGATGCTGGGCCTGCTGGCCTTCTGCCTGGACACCGCGACCGGTGTGCTCTTCGGCAAGCTGATGAAGGTCTTCTACGGCGGCAAGTTCAACCCGCTGATCGGTGCGGCCGGGATCTCGGCCTTCCCGATGGCCGCCCGCGTGGTGCAGCGCGAGGCCAGCCGTGAGGACCAGGGCAACTTCGTGCTGATGCACGCCATGGGCGCCAACGCGGCCGGCCAGGTCGCCAGCGTGGTGGCCGGCGGCGTGCTGCTGGCCCTGATGGGCACCTCCTAGTCCCAACCGACAACCCAAGCGCCGGGGCCTGGACCTTCATGGTCCAGGCCCTGCTTGATTGGCTGTGCTGGACCGCCGCCGCCTCCGCGGCGGCTCGGCCGCTCCGCTATAACCCC
>ERZ772827.783-NODE-783-length-17020-cov-11.883230_pt1 | contig 17020 bp, 19 predicted proteins | sample MGYA00580850_ERZ772827 | MGnify/ENA primary metagenome ERZ772827 (study PRJEB29015, sample SAMEA2737950) | human oral metagenome | biome: human oral; feature: human-associated habitat; material: dental | place: China | collected 2145 ...
GCGGGTTTGCTAAACCTGTAGGGCGGAATTTTCTGTCGCGAGGGTTCGAATCCCTCACTCTCCGCCAAAAGTTATAATAAAAAGGCTTAAAACTAAGCCTTTTTTTCTTATATTTTTGATAATCTTTCAATTAAATACTTTTTTATACTAATAAATCAAAAAAGTATTTATATTTTATAATAAATACTCTTTCTCCCATATTCTTATATATTTTTCTCATTATTATCTCTCTAATAATTCTAACATTCTCTCTAATTCTTCATTTGAATTATATTTTAAAACTATTTGTCCTCTATTTATATTCTTAGGACTAACTTTTATTTTAGCTTTTGCTCCAAAATAATTCGTAAATTTTTCTTCTATTTCTCTAAATTCATGTATATCTATTTTAGGAGTATTTTTAGATACCTTCTTAGACAATTTTAGTCTTTTTTTTGCTTCTTCTACTGAAAGTCCATCTTCTAAAATATATAATGCCATTTCATATTGTTTTTCTTTATCTTCTATTTCTAATAACATTTTACATCCAGCTTCAGATAAGTTTTCTTTTCTTGCAAGCTCTATTACTCTTTCATCTAAGTTTAATATTTCTAAAATATCAGTTATAGAAGATTTACTCTTACCTATTTTTTTAGCAAAATCTTCTGGAGTCATATTATATTTTTCTATAGCATCCTTATATCCTTGTGCTTTTTCTATTGCATTTAAATTTTCTCTTTGAACATTTTCTATTATAGATATATGTACATTTTCTAATTCCTCATCATCTTTTATAATTGCTGGTATTGTCTTTAAATTTGCAAGCTTTGAAGCTCTCCATCTTCTTTCCCCTGCAATTATTTCATAATGTGTATCTTTTTTAGCTACAATTATAGGTTGTACTACCCCAAATGTTTTTATAGATTCTGCAAGTTCTTCTAATTTTTTATAATTAAATTCTTTTCTAGCTTGTTTTATATTTGGTTCTACTTCTGTTACATTAAGTTCAACTATTTTATTCTTATCTGATATATCTACATTTATATCTATTTCTTTTACACTATCTTCATTTTTAGGTTCAATTTCATTTAAAGCTTCATCTGAAAATAATGCTGATATTCCTTTTCCAAGTCCTGTTCTCTTCATATTCTACCTACCTATATCTTTTGTGTATTATCTCTTATTTCTTTCCAATATTTCATCTCCTAGCTTTACATAAGCTCCTGCTCCTGAAGATTTTGGATCATATTCTATTATAGACATTCCAAAACTTGGTGCTTCACTTACTTTAACATTTCTAGGTATAACTGTTTTAAATACATTATCTTTGAAATAGTTTTGAACTTCTTTTACAACACTATTAGAAAGATTTGTTACTGAATGATACATCGTAAGTACTGCACCTTCAACTTTTAAATCTTTGTTTAAGTGTTTTTTTACTAAATTAATTGTATTTGTTAATTGACTTAATCCTTCTAATGCAAAATATTCACACTGTATTGGAATTAATACAGAATTTGCAGCAGTTAGTGCATTTAGTGTTATAAGTCCAAGTGATGGAGGACAATCTATAAATATGTAATCATAATCATCTTGCACCTTATCTAATTGATTCTTAAGTCTTTGTTCTCTTGACATCATTGAAACAAGTTCTACTTCTGCTCCTGCTAAATTAATATTAGATGGACATAAATCTAATGTTGGTATAGCTGTTTTCTTTAAAGTATCTTTTATGTCTACATCGTCATCAATTAATGCATCATATAATGATTTTTCTACCTTTTTTGTAACTCCTAAACTACTTGTTGCATTTCCTTGTGGGTCTGAGTCTATAAGCATTACTCTATACCCTTTTTCTGCTAAAACCGCACTTAAATTAACTGTTGTTGTAGTTTTTCCGAACTCCACCTTTTTGATTTGCTACTGCTATTATTTTTGCCACAATCTCCTCCTTAATAATATTATAATATATTAAAATATGTATTATAGTCAACACTTTATTATCTATGTATTTCTATGATTTTTGTTTTGGTATTTTACTTGGTAGTTTTGAATCCAATTTTTTTACTTTCTTTAAAATTATAATACTTCTATCTTCATCAAATAGCTTATAACTTTCATGTATAATTTGTTTAAACCCAAACTTCTCCAAATACTTGTTATTATATTCTTCTTTTTTACCTCTCATTAAAATAGCATGTTCTCCTATTTTTACAAATCCTGAAGAATATTCTATAACATTTTCAATACTAGATACTGCTCTTGATACTACCAAATCAAAGTTTTCTCTGTATTTTTCATCATGTGAGGCAATTTCTGCTCTTGAATGTATTATTTTAATATCTTCTTTTTCTTGTATAACCTTAAGTTTTTTTAGAGTCTTATCCATTCCAAATGTATTTTTATTATCTATAATTAAAAATATTTTAAGAACAATTAGTGGGAATCCTCCACCTGTTCCTATATCTAAAATATTTGAATAATGTATGTCATATTTTTTGATATATTTTACAATATACAATGAATCTATTATATGTTTTTTTATAAACAGTTGTTCATCTTTAATTGCTGTTAAATTTATATACTTATTTTTTTCTAAAATATAATCCATATATGAAATAACATTTTTTAGCATATCTTCTGATATTTCAATATCTTTATCTATTCCATATATTTTTATATATTTTAATAACATTTCTTTTTTTTCCATATATTCCATTAATTTTTCCTTAAGTTTAATTTAAAATAATTATTTTTTTGTTTTCCCATATGTTTCTAAATATAGTAATAATACTGTTATATCTGCAGGTGATACTCCAGATATTAGACTTGCTTGTCTTATATTCACCGGTAAAAATTTCTTTAATTTTTCCAAAGCTTCTAATCTAAGACCTTTTACTTCATCATAATTAAAATCTTCTGGTATTTGTTTTTTCTCCATTTTTCTTGTTTTTTCAATTTGTTTTTCTTGCATTTTAATATAACCTTCAAACTTAATCATTATTTCAACTTGTTTCTTTTCTAGATTAGTAAGCTCTCTAGTTATTCCATATTCTTCCTTATTACTTATTTCATTTAACTTTTCAATATTTTGTATATCTTCATATGTTATTTCACTTCTTTTTAATAAATCTATTAAGAAGACTCTTCCTGTAAGTGTTGATAATTCTTTTTCTGATAAGTAATTATTGGTTTTTTCAACATTTGTTATTTTTGTATCTCTTATTCTTTTTATTTCATTTTCTATATTATCCCATTTATCTCTAAATTTCTTATATCTTGAATCTGTTATAAGGCCGATAGAATGGCCTAATTCTGTAAGCCTATAATCTGCATTATCTTGTCTTAAAAGAAGCCTATATTCAGCTCTTGATGTCATCATCCTATATGGTTCTTGTGTACTTTTAAGTACAATATCATCTATAAGTACACCTATATATGCTTCATTTCTTGAAAGTACAACTGGTTCTTTTCCTTGTATTTTTCTTACAGCATTTATACCTGCTATAAGTCCTTGTGCTGCAGCTTCTTCATATCCTGAAGTACCATTTATTTGTCCTGCCCCATATAATCCCTCTATCTTTTTAAGCTCTAATGTATTTTTTAGTTCAAAAGCTTCAATTGAATCATATTCTATTGCATATGCGGGTCTTGTAAACTCACAATTTTCTAATCCTTTTATTGTTCTATAGAATTTCAGTTGTAATTCTTCAGGCATTGATGAACTCATACCTTGTATATACATTTCATTTGTATTTAATCCCATAGGTTCTACAAATATTTGATGTCTTTCTTTATCACTAAATCTAACAACCTTATCTTCTATTGAAGGACAATATCTTGGTCCTTTTCCTTCTATTTCTCCTCTAAACATAGGTGATAAGTCTAAATTTTCTTGTATTAATTTATGTGTTTCAGCGTTAGTATATGTTAAATAACAATTAACCTTATTCTCAACCGGCTTTTCTGTTTCAAAAGAGAAAGGTTCAATATCTTCATCATTTTCTTGTATTTCCATTACTGAAAAATCAATACTTCTCTTATTTACTCTTGCAGGTGTTCCTGTTTTAAATCTAATTGTATTTATTCCTAGATTTCTAACAATTTCTGATAACTTATTTGATGCTGCTACACCATCTGGTCCTGAATCTATTATATTGTCTCCTACATATATTCTACCTTTTAAATATGTTCCTGTAGCTAAAATACATGCTTTTACATTATATTTAGCTCCTAAACTTGTTATTACAGATTCTACCTTTTTTCCTTCTTTATCTAATAATATATCAACAATTTCTCCTTGTTTTACATATAAGTTTTCTGTTTCTTCTAAAACTTTTTTCATATATTCATGATATTTTTTTCTATCTATTTGTGCTCTTAAAGATTGAACTGCAGGACCTTTTGAACTATTAAGCATTTTTATTGCTATTGCTGATTCATCTGCAGCTTTTCCCATTTCTCCACCGAAGTGCATCTATTTCTTTTACTAAATGTCCTTTAGATGTCCCCCCTATTGTTGGATTACATGGCATATTTGCTATACATTCTAAACTTATACTAAATATTAGTGTTTTTGCACCCAATCTTGCTGCTGCAAGTGCTGCTTCAATTCCTGCATGTCCTGCTCCTATTACTGCTACATCATATTCCCCTGCATCATACATTGTTTTGTCCTTCTTTCTTTACTATTTTCCTAAACAGAAATTTTTAAAGATTTCATTTAAGACTTCTTCTTTAACATTTTCTCCTGTTAATTCATTAATCTTGTTTATAACATCTCTAATATTTTCTGATACCATATCTATAGGTATTATTTCTAAATCTTTTAATATTTGTTCTATCATTTCTATAACATCTGTTATAACCTTTTTTTGTCTTTCATGGATTATTATAATATCATTGTTTTTATTTATTTTTAAAGATTCTGTTTTCTTAGTAATCCATTCTATAACATCTTCTGTACCTTTCTTTTCTAACATTGAAGTATATATATATTCTTTTCCAGTATTTTTAATCTCTTCTGGTAGTTCTATATCTTCTACTAAATCATATTTATTCAGTAATATTAAACTTTCTTTTTTACTTATAATATCCAATATTTTCCTATCATTTTCATTAAAAGGTTTTGATATATCAAATATTGCTATTATAAGATCACTTTTTTCTGCAATAGTTATTGCTCTTTCTATTCCTATTTTCTCTACTTTTTCATCTGTTTCTCTTATTCCTGCAGTATCAATAATCTTAATATTTATTCCATTAATACTTAAATCTTCTTCTATACTATCTCTTGTTGTTCCTTCTATTTCTGTAACTATAGCTCTTTCTTTATTTAACAAGTTATTTAAAAGTGATGATTTTCCTGCATTAGGTCTTCCTATTATAGAAACTTTTATTCCATCTTTTATCTTACTTCCAACATCAAATGTTGCTTCAAATCTTTTTAAATCTTTTAATATATCTGTCACTGTAGATACTATTTCTTCAGTTGATTTTTCGTCTGTATCATATTCTGGATAATCAATATTTACTTCTAAATGCATCAATATATCCATAAGCTTTTCTTTAATATTTACAACCTTATTATATAATTTACCTTGTAATAGTTCTCCTGATATTCTAAGCTCTTCTTCACTTTTAGCATTTAAAATTGTAGCAATTGACTCTACTTGTGTAAGATCTATCCTTCCGTTCAAAAATGCCCTTTTAGTAAATTCACCTGGCTGTGCTAACATTGCTCCTTTTTTTAAAACTAAATTTAAAATTTCTTTCATTACAATACTTCCACCATGTGTATTTATCTCAACTAGATCTTCTTTAGTATAACTATTTGGTGACTTAAAAAAAGAGACTAATACTTCATCAACCATTCTACTATCATCATATATTTTCCCATATATAATAGTATTTGGAACTATATCTTCAATTTTCTTCACTTTAGTGCTTTTAAACATTTTTAAAAGTATTTCAAATGCTTTATCACCTGTTATTCTTATTATTCCTATTCCACCAAGTCCTGGTGCTGTTGATATTGCTGCTATTGTTTCCATAATCCCCTCTTTTTCTTTAAAAAATAGCAAGACAATATGCCTTGCTTTTTTATTCCTCGCTATTTTTAGGTGTTATAACTATATACCTATTAGGCTCTTTCCCTTCACTTTTAGTTTTTACATTTTCCTTTTGTAAATATGCATGTATCAATCTTCTTTCATATGAATTCATAGGCTCTAATGAAAATGGCATACCATGTTTCATAACACGACTTAAACCATATTCTGCTATTTTTATAAGTTTTCTTTCTCTTCTTTCTTTATATTCTGCAATATCTAAATATATCCTTATATTTGATTTTGCTCTAACTATATTTTTCAAAAAACTCTGTAACTCTTCTAAAGTATGTCCATCTCTCCCTATCCATTTCGGATTTTTATCTGAAGTTATGTTTATATATATTTTTCTTCCTTGTGTTTTAATATCATATTTAAAATTAATATCTTCATATATATCTGCTAATGCCTTAAAAAAATTATCTAATCTTAACTTCGTCTCTTGAACTTTCTCTACATTAAATCTATTTTTTTCTTTTTTATCTTCATTTACTGCAATTTTTAATGTAACCTTATTTCTATCTAAAATACTAAACATTGTCTTATTTGTTTCTTTAGTTTCTATCTCTTCTTCAATTATTAAAGCTTCTCTATCAATACAAAGTTCATTTTCCGCTTTTTTTAAAGCTTCTTCTTTATTTATTCCTTTAAATTCATATACTTCCATATTTACACCTTGCCCTTGGCATCACTATTTAATTTTTTATTCACTATATTTTTTAATAAGTATGTTTTCCCTATATCTACCATACTATTAAATGCCCAGTAGATAGATATACCAAGTGATGTTACCATAGATACACTGAAAATCATAAGTGGTAATATATATTTCATCATCTTATTGCTTGTCATCATTGCATCTTGAAAATCTTCACTTGTAAATTTATCATCATCTTCTTTTTTATCTTTTTCATTTTTAGTATCTTCTACTACCTTAACAACCTTATCATCTTTTTGTATTTTACTTTGCTCTCTAATATGTTCCATATCTTTTTGAGCAACTCCATAACTTATAAAAGACATAACAATATATAATAATGGTATTGATATTATTCCTATATTTTTAGGTTCTTTTAAATCATTTATACTCTTTATTGTTTCAGATGGTATACTTGTTAAATCAAGTCCTAAAAATTCCATATTTATCTTTACAGATTCATCTGTGCTACCAAGCTCTTTTATTATTACCATTTCTTTTTGTCTAATATCTTTTTGTGCTTCTTTTTTAGCATCTTCTTCTGACTTTCCTTCAGCTGTTAGTTTTGACACTCTTTGTTCTACAATTTGTGAATATTTACTATCAATTTGTTCAGTAGTCATCCCTTTGATATATTTAAGTGGACTCATAACAACAATTATAATTCCTATCATTACCATTAATTGTATTATTACCATTAAACATCCACCAAGTGGTGCAAGTGGAGACATTCCCTCTTCTTTATATAAATCTAACATAGCTTGGTTAAATGCTTGTTGATTATTCTTATACTTTTCTTGTAATTTCTTTTGTTTTTCAGTTAATTTAGATGTTTTAATATTTGTTATTCTTCCCTTTATCTCAAGTGGAAATAATAATAATTTAACAATCAATGATAATATAATTATAGAAAAACCAAAATTACCTACTAACGAATATATAAGATTAAGCATAGCACCTATAATTGTTGCTATTTGTTCCATTAATTCCTCACTTTACTGGATCATAACCACCTTTTGAAAATGGATTACATCTTAATATTCTCCATATTCCTTTAACAATTCCTTTAATTGTACCATATTTTTCAATTGCTTGAATTGTATAATCTGAACATGTTGGATAAAATTTACACCCAATATCTTTAGAATTTAAGCCTCTAATATACTTTTGATAAAACTTTATTAATTTTATAACCAATCTTTTTATCATAATTTACCTTTTTCTTGATACATATTTAGATCAAAAAATGCATTTTTTATATCATTATATATTTCATCAAAATTAACTATTTCTGTATTAAAACAAATTATTATATTAAAATGTTTTCTCAGCTTATTTTCTTCCAGTCTATATATTTCCCTTATTACTCTTTTTACTCTATTTCTAAGTACTGCACTTTTAATGTTTTTTTTGATCGCAATACCTAATTTGTTTTTATTGCCTTTATTATGAGTAATAAAAACTCTAACTGTTTTTTTGTTTGATTTTTTACCCTTTTTTATAATCCATTTAAAATGATGATTTTTCTTTATTGTTTTTTCCGTATTCATTATGCACTAAGTACTTTTCTGCCTTTTCTTCTTCTAGATTTTAATACTCTTCTACCATTTGCTGTAGACATTCTCTTTAAAAATCCATGTACTTTTTGTCTATGTCTTTTTTTTGGTTGAAATGTTCTCTTCATAAACTCCTCCTTCTCTTATTTTTTTGTTTATAATCTATACTTTTAAAAAGTATCAAACAATTATTATACTTTAAAAGTATACTATATTAGAACTTGTAATGTCAAGGTTTCTTTTATAGGTGAATAGTAAAAGTTATAATAATATAAAGAAAAAAGAGTATATATATAAAAATCTAATTATATACTCTTTTACTCTCTAAAACTATTTCAAATATTACCATTCAAATTCCAGAACAAATGTTCTTTATCTGAAACTATCTTATTATCAAACTTTCTCCATCCATTTCTTTAGGTTTTTTAATATTTAATAATTCTAACATTGTAGGAACAATATCTGCAAGTTTACCATCTTTTCTTAATTTAATATCTTTATTCTTATTTGATATAAATATAAATGGTACTGGATTTGTTGTATGTGCTGTATGTGGTTCTCCTGTTTCAGGTTTTACCATTAAATCGGCATTTCCATGATCTGCAGTTACTAAAATATCTCCATCCATCTCTAAAACTTTATCAACTATTTCGCCTAAACATTCATCAACTGCTCTACATGCTTTAACAACTGCATCTACAACTCCTGTATGTCCAACCATATCTGGATTTGCGAAATTTAATATTACTGTATCAACATGTCCTTTATCTAATTCTTTAATCAAATTATCTTTTACTTCATATGCACTCATTTCTGGCTTTAAATCATATGTAGCAACTTTTGGTGAATGTGAAAGTAATCTTATTTCACCTTCATATGGTTCTTCTTTTCCACCATTAAAGAAAAATGTAACATGTGCATACTTTTCTGTTTCTGCTGTTCTTACTTGAACTAATCCGTTTTTAGAAACCACTTCACCAAATCCATTAACTATTTTTTCTGGTGGATATGCAACAGGTGCTTCTATTTTAATATCATATTGTGCCATACACACAAAATTTGTATTTAAATATTCTCCTCTATTAAATCCTGTAAATTCTTTATCTACTATTGCTCTTGTTAATTGTCTAGCTCTATCTGGTCTAAAGTTTGCAAATATTACTCCATCTTCTTTTTCAATTCTAGTATTTTCTTCTGTATTTAAAATAAGTGGTAGTATAAACTCATCTGTAACATTATTATCATATGATGTTTGTACAGACTCTATTAAATTATCTGTTTTAGTTCCTTCTCCTTTAACAATTGCGTTATATGCTTTTTCTGTCCTTTCCCAGTTTGTATCTCTATCCATAGCATAATATCTACCTACAACTGTTACTATTTTTCCGAAGTCCTATTTTTTCTAACTCCTTATTAGTTTCTTCTAAATATTTAACTCCTCCTGTTGTTGATGTATCTCTACCATCTGTAATTGCATGGATATATACCTTTTCAATTCCATTTTTCTTTGCCATATCAACAAGACCTATTATATGATTCATATGTGCATGTACGCCACCATCTGATAATAATCCTATAATATGTAATTTTTTATCATTTGCTTTAGTATAGTTCATAACATTAACTAAAACCTTATTTTCTAATATCTTCCCTTCTCTTATTTCTTTACTTATCTTCGGTAATAATTGATATACTACTCTACCTGCCCCAATATTTAAATGTCCAACTTCTGAATTTCCAAATTGTCCTTCTGGCAATCCTACATATTCTCCATCTGCTCTTAATTCAGTATATGGATATTCTTCCTTATATTTCATAAAGTTTTTTGGATTTGCAATTCTTATTCCATTTACTTGTTCTAAATGGTTGTTTACTCCCCAACCATCTAATATAACTAATACTACTGGCTTTTTCATTTTTTCTCCTCTCAATTCATTAAAATGTCTATATATATTCCTTGTTTATATATTAAATACATTGTTATACCATGACCAAAAAGAACAGTTGTTTTCTTTCTTCTCTCTTTGATTTATATACATTATATATAATATCATTTATTTAATTCGACATTTTAAGTTTATATTAGGTATGTAAAATATTATAATATATTAATATATACCTGATATCTCTTTTAAGTATATAAAATTATGTATATATTTTCTAGTACTTATATTGAATTTTTGATTTTTTAACATTATCATATAATCTATTTATAATAAATTATATAATCATATATTATTCTCCAAAATATAATTATTAACAATAATATTATCAAACATATTAAAATGTATACTAAATTATTATTAATATATTATTATATATCTCTTCCAAAGAGTTATCCACATAGTTATCCACATTTTCCGATCTTATCAAAATGCTTGATCTATATAAGATTATGGATATTATTGTGGATAACTTCTTGACATTTATTGAACTTAATTATATTATTTAAATACAAATTTTGATAGTTAATTATCTAAACTATAAATATATTAATTCTTAAAATTAAATACTAAAAGAAAGGAGGTAGCTTAAAAATGTATAATGACAAGTATGAACTATTACGTAGTGCTAAAGAACATTTTTCTGAAATGTTTGTTCCATTCATCTATAATTTAATTGGTAGACCATTAGAAATAGAAGACTATAATAACAATCAGATTGTTTTAGTTGTTCCTGAAGAAACTCAGTCAGAAATGATCAAAAATTCATTTATGCCTCAATTTCAAGAAACTTTTGATTTTCTAACAAGTAAAAAATGTGAAATTACTATTATTACTGCCAAAATGCTTTCTAATTATAGGGAAGAAAAAAAGAAACAAGAACGTAAAGAAGTACTTGAGACAAGTGAAAAATATTTAAACTTAAATCCAAATTATACTTTTGAAACTTTTGTTGTGGGTAATAATAATAATATTGCTGCTGCTGCTGCTGAACAAGTTGCAAATTCAAACATTGCAAGTCTTAACCCACTTTTTATATATGGTGGACCACGGACTTCGGAAAAACACATCTTATGCAGGCAATAGCTAATCATATTATTAAAAATAGGCCTAATACTAAAATACTTTATGTTTCTTCTGAAAAATTCTTAAATGAACTTATAAACTCTATAAAAAATAGAGCATCAGATACAGAAGAATTTAGACAAAAGTACAGAAATGTAGATATATTAATAATGGATGATGTTCAATTCTTATCTGGTAAAGAAAGTGCCCAACAAGAACTTTTCAATACTTTTAATGATCTTCATTCAAAAGGGAAACAGATTGTTCTTTCTGCAGATAAAGCACCTAAAAACATACCTGTACTTGAAGAAAGATTAAAATCACGCTTTAATCAAGGAGTTATAGTAGATATAGGGCAACCAGATTTTGAAACTCGTTTAGCAATACTAAAAGTTAAGTCAGAAGAAAATAATATAATTATAAGTGACAATATTCTTTCACTTATAGCAGATAAAATAGATACAAATATAAGAGATTTAGAAGGTGTTTTAAACAAAATAGTCGTAATTGCATCCTTTACTAAAATGCCAATCACTAGAGAAATTGCAGAAAAAGCAATAAATGAAATTGCACTTGAAAGAGAAAATTCAATAACACCTGATGTTATATTAGATGTTATTGCAAATTATTTTAATGTACAAAAGAAAGATTTGCTTTCTACTAAAAAATCACAAGAAATAGTTTTTCCAAGACAAATTGCAATGTATCTTTGTAGATCTGAATTAAGTTTACCATATAAAAAGATAGGAGATATATTTGGTAAAAAAGATCATACTACAATAATGCATGCTGAAACTAAAATTAAGAATTCAATTATAATGGAAAAAAATACTAAGCTAATTGTGGAAAGTGTGGAAAACATTTTAAGAACAATAAATGAATAATATCAAGGCTTAAGCTTAGGTATACATAATTTTTGAAAAGTAGAAGGCTGTAAACCCTTGATTTCCCTAAGAAAGTTATCCACATAAAATTGTGGATAAGTATGTGGATAAATAGGTCGAAATTGTGGATAACTTTTTTAATGTGGAAAATGTGGATAAGTATCTCTTGCTATCCACATAGTTATCCACATAAATATTCTTAGGGATACAAGAGTTTGAATGACTTTTCCACAATATCCACATAGCCTACTACTACTACTACTAATTATCAAACAAAATTAAACTAAAAACAAAAGGAGATATTTATGAAATTTATAAGCGAAAAATCACAATTGCTAAAAGCAATTAATTCTGTAATAAATGGTATATCATCTAAAAGAGATACTATATTAGAAGGAATATTAATACAAACATTAGATAATTCTATAAAATTTAATACATATAATGAAGAAATAGGAATTGAATACACAATAAATGCAAATATTGTGGAAAAAGGAAGTACAGTTATAAAAGCACATACATTTGCAGAAATAATTAGAAGATTACCAGATACAGATATAAATATTACATTAGATAAAGAAAATAATTTACTTACTATAGAATGTGAAGGTTCTTGTTATAAGTTAAGTACATTAAAAGCAGAAGATTTTCCAGAAATACCACAAGTACAAGTTGAAAATAGTATTGAAATATCACAAAAAGATTTAAGAAATATAATTAAGCAAACTATTTTTGCAGTAGGAACAGATGAAAAGAGAAAGTTATACACAGGTAGTTTATTCGATGTGGACAACACAACTTTAAATGTTGTATCTATAGATGGATACAGACTTGCAATTAGAAAAACAGAAGTTGTTTCAAATAATTCTTTTAAAATGGTTATACCTCGGAAGAACTTTAAATGAAATATCAAAGATTATAAATGATTCTTTTGATATGGTTAAAATTGGTTTCTCTAATAATCAAGGAATATTTGAGTTCGAAAATGGTAAACTTACTACTAAATTATTAGAAGGTGAATTTTTAAATTATAAGGATATTATTAAAACACCAACTGAAACTAGAATTAAGGTAAATAGAAATGCGATAACAGATTCTTTTGAAAGAGTTATGTTAATTTCAGCATCTAGTTTAGTTAAAGAAAAGAAAGAACCAGTTGATATACAAGTTGAGATAGATAAACTTACAATTTCTTGTACAAGTAGTGTTGGTATGGCCAATGAAGAAATATTTACACAAACTGAAGGTAAGGAAGTTAAACTTAAATTTAATCCAAAATTCTTTATAGATGTTTTAAAAAATATTTCTGATGAAGAAATTATAATTGACTTTGGTAGTTCAAAATCTCCAACAATGATTAAACCTATAGAAGATAATGGAGAATTTAACTATATAATTTTACCTATTAAGTCTAGAGAAAATTAATATTAAAAGATATAATAAGAAGATGAATAAGAAATATTAAAATATATAAAAAAATGTAAAATATTTATCCACATATACAGTGAAAATGTGGATAATATGTAAGTAAATAAAGAAATAATACAGTTAATATGAAAATATTATTTAAGAAAAAGAGTATATAAATGAGAATAAAGAAAATACAAGCAGAAAACTTTAGAAATCTAGAAAATATTAAAATAGAATTCTCTGATGGAATAAATATTATATATGGTAATAATGCACAAGGAAAAACTAATATTATTGAAGCAATATATGTTTTTTCTTTTGGCAAAAGTTTTAGAGCTACAAAAGAAATTGAACTTTTAAAGTTTGATAAAGAATATTTTCTATCTAAAATTGATATTATAAAAAAAGATAGAGATACTGAGATGTCTTTTGGATTTGATAAAATATCAAACAAGAAAATGATAAAAATAAATGGAGTTATTCAAAAAAAAGTAAGTGATATAATTGGTAAATTAAATATAGTTGTATTTAAACCAGAAGATATTAAAATTGTAACAGATTCACCAAGTATAAGAAGGAAATATATTGATTTCGTTATATCAAGTATTAGCAAAAGCTATCTAGAAAATATTACTAAATATAAGAAAGTTTTAGAAGAACGAAATAATCTTTTAAAGGAAATTAAAATTAGAAATAAAGGTAGTAATAAATTATTAGAAACAGATCAAAACTTATTAGATGTTTATGATAAATTACTTTCAAAATTGAATATTGATATATATAATGAAAGAAATAAGATTGTAAATAAGTTAAATACATATATATATGATATACATCTAAAGCTTACAGAAAATTATATAAATAATGAAAAATTACATATTAAATATGTATCAAATGTAGCAGAAGATATTGAAAAGATGTATAATAATCTTAGTAAATCAAGACTAAATGACATTAATAAGGGATATACTAGTTTAGGTATACATAGAGATGATTACATAATTAGTATAAATTCTTTAGATGTATCTATATATGGTTCACAAGGACAAAAGAAATCTAGCATAATAAGTTTAAAACTTTCAGAACTTAAGGTTATAGAAGAAGTTATAGGTGAAAAGCCTGTACTTCTTTTAGATGATTATATGTCTGAACTAGATGAAAAAAGAAGACTTAAATTTTTAGATATAATTGAAGACATTCAGATTATAATTACAACAACACATAAAATTAGTATTGATGGAAAAGAAAACACATATTTTTATGTTGATAATGGAAAAATAGAAAGGGAGAAGAATGGATAAAAATAATAGAGAATATAATGCAGATCAGATTCAAGTATTAGAAGGATTAGAAGCAGTTAGAGTAAGACCACGGTATGTATATTGCAAGTACTTCCCAAAGAGGACTTCACCATTTGGTTTATGAAATTGTGGATAACTCAGTTGATGAAGCTTTAGCAGGATATTGTAAAAATATAATTATAAAGATACTTCCAGATAATGTTATAGAAGTTTCAGATGATGGTAGAGGAATACCTGTAGATAAACATAAAAAAACTGGACTTTCAGCTGCAGAAACTGTATATACAGTACTTCATGCTGGTGGTAAGTTTGGTGGAGACAGTGGATATTCTGTTTCTGGTGGTCTACATGGGGTTGGTGCTTCTGTAGTTAATGCATTATCAGATTGGACAATTGTTAATATAAAAAGAGATGGTAAAGAATATGAAATGAGCTTTGAAAGAGGAAAGGCTGTAGAACATCTTCATGAAATAGGAAAAGCAGATGGAACAGGAACTAAAGTTAAATTTAAAGCAGATGCTACAATCTTTGAAACTGTTGAATATGATTATGATATTCTTTCAAATAGATTTAGAGAAATGGCATTTTTAACAAGAGGATTAAGAATAATTTTTGAAGATTTAAGGGATGAAGAAAATAAGAAGAGTGAAGAATATTATTATGAAGGTGGTATTGAATCACTTGTTGAATATTTAAATAGAAATAAACAAAAACTTAATGAAAAACCTATATATATTGCAAAAGAAGATGGAGAAATTCCAATTGAAGTAGCTATACAATATACAACATCATATTCTGAAAATGTACTAAGTTTTACTAATAATATTAATACTGTAGAAGGTGGTACACATGTTGAAGGATTAAGACGTGCACTTACTAAAACATTTAATGATTATGCGAGAAGTAAAAATATATTAAAAGAAAAAGATAGCAATCTTCAAGGTGATGATATAAGAGAAGGGATAACAGCAGTTATTTCTGTAAAGGTTAGAAATCCCCAATTTGAAGGGCAAACTAAGACTAAACTTGGAAATAGTGAAGTTACAGGAGCAGTTTCAACTTTAGTATCAGAAAAATTAGGGTATTATTTAGAAGAAAATCCATCAATTGCAAAAACAATTATAGATAAATGTATTACAGCATCAAGAGCAAGAGATGCTGCAAGACGTGCAAGAGAACTTGCAAGAAGAAAAACAGCTTTAGATTCAATAACACTTCCAGGAAAACTTGCAGACTGTATAGAAAAAGATGCATCTAAATGTGAAATATATATAGTCGAAGGGGATTCAGCTGGTGGTACAGCTAAAGGTGGAAGAGATAGAGCTACACAAGCAATTCTTCCTCTTTGGGGTAAAATGCTTAATGTTGAAAAATCTAGAGTAGATAAGGTACTTCGGAAATGAAAAATTAGTTCCAGTTATTCAAGCTATTGGAGCAGGAATAGGTAAAGACTTTGATATAACTAAGATAAGATATGGTAAGATAATAATAATGGCCGATGCCGATGTCGATGGATCACATATTAGAACATTGCTTCTTACATTCTTCTATAGATATATGAGACCTTTAGTAGAAGGTGGACATATATATCTTGCACAACCACCTTTATTTAAAATAAGTAAGAGAGGTATGAAAGATGTATATTGCTACTCTAATAAGGAACTTGAAGATAAGTTAAAAGAACTTGGGAATGATGAAAGCAAATTAGCAGTTCAGAGATATAAAGGGCTAGGGGAAATGATTGCAACACAACTTTGGGAAACAACTATGGATCCAAAAACAAGAACTCTTATAAAAGTTACAGTTGATGATGCAAGTTATGAAGATGAAATATTCTCAACTTTAATGGGAGATGAAGTAGCTCCTAGAAAAGAATTTATAGAAAAATATGCAAATACTGTTCAAAATTTAGATATCTAATTTATATAAAAAATAGAAATAATATTAAAAATTGAGAGTAAAAACTACTGCTTATCCGTAATAAAAGTGGTAGTTTTTTGCTATATTTGTATAAATTAAAATTATTATAAAAAAATTATTGAAAGAGATATAATATATATTTTTTTTAAAAATAA
>ERZ772827.786-NODE-786-length-17017-cov-3.122391_pt1 | contig 17017 bp, 14 predicted proteins | sample MGYA00580850_ERZ772827 | MGnify/ENA primary metagenome ERZ772827 (study PRJEB29015, sample SAMEA2737950) | human oral metagenome | biome: human oral; feature: human-associated habitat; material: dental | place: China | collected 2145 ...
AGCAGCAGATGCAATACTTTGAATTTTTTTATTCTTTTTCATAAAGAAGAAACAGGCTAGAGCGGCAGCACCTTGCGCAACATTGGAAGCTGATACAACTGCAAATGTAGGTGAACCTCCAAGTTTTGCAATGTTAGCAAGTATCTGCATTTCAGAAGCGGCCATACTATGGTGCATTCCTGTTATTACAAGTAATGGATAAACAACACCATAAATTGCACCGCCAAGAGGTCCTAAATCAAAGAATAACCATAAAACACCGTTAGTCATACCGTCACCAACAACTCTCATAATTGGTCCAATCACAGTAAAAGTTATAAATGCAGTCAATAAAACTGAAACTAAAGGAGTTATTATCATATCAAGTATTGCAGGAACATGTTTTCTTGTAAAAGTTTCAATTTTCGCTAAAATGAATGAAGAGGCTATTATCGGTAAAACTGTTCCCTGATATCCAACCTGTGCAATGTTTAATCCAAAGATATTCCAGTATGGAATTGCATGTTTTGCAAGAGCTTCCCCATAACCATAACCATTTAATAAATCAGGATGGATCATTATAGCTCCTATTACAGCACCTAATACAGGTGTACCACCGAAGTTTTTAGCTGCATGGAATCCTATTAACACTGGTAGGAACACAAAAGCTGCATTTGAAAATAAATTAATCATATTTGCCAAATCTGTAAATTGAGGAAATACTTCAATCAATGTTTTTCCAGGAACAAAAAGTCCTTTTGATGTCAGTACATTATTTATTCCCATTAATAATCCTGAAGCAACTAGAGCCGGCAAAATTGGAACAAATACATCGGCAAGGGATTTTAGCATACGTTGAAGCACATTACCTTTTTTAGCGGCGATATCTTTTAACTCTTCTTTTCCAACAGCGGATAATTCAGCAGCTTGACTAAAAAATTTAAATACTTCATTTACTATTCCTGTTCCAAGTATTATCTGAAATTGTCCTGCATTGTTGAATGATCCTTTTACCATTTCAATATTATCAAGTTTAGCTTTATTTATTTTTGAATCATCTTTCAGAACAAGTCTAAGTCTTGTAGCACAATGTGCACCACGTACAACGTTTTCTTTTCCACCAATCGCATCTAATATTTCTTTTGCAGTTTTTTCATAATTTTTATCTGTCATAACAAATCCTCCTAAAAATTTATTTCAACTTTCATTTTAGAAAAATGAAACGTTTCATTTTTTAGAGTATAGCAACATTTAAATAAAAAGTCAACATAATTTTATCAAAAAAAACAAATTAAAAAAATTTATAAAAATAGTATTGACTATGATATAATATACGTAATATAAAAATAAATTTTAGGAGAATAGAATTGCTAAAAATAGGCATAGTTGCAGAGTATAATCCTTTCCATAATGGACATCTGTACCAGATAGAAGAGATAAAAAAGAGAATGGGAAAAGATACGTTGATAGTTGCAGTTGTAAGCGGAGATTTCGTTCAGAGGGGAGAATTTTCATATTCTGATAAATGGCAGAAGACAGAAATGGCATTGAATCATGGAGTGGACATCGTGGTAGAACTGCCATTATATTATTCCGTTCAGAATGCTGAAATTTTTTCAAGAATGTCTACAAAAATTCTGGATTATATGGAGCTGGATTTTCAGGTTTTTGGTGCAGAGGAAGAGGACATAAGAGTGCTGGACAGGATAATTGAACTGCAGGAAAGGGAAGAGTATAAAAAGAATTTGATGGAACTGATGAAAAAAGGGAACAGTTACAGCACTTCCCAGAAACTGGCATTATCAGAATATGGATATGGTGATGCTGTAAAATCAAATAACATACTAGCTCTTGAGTATATGAGGACAATGAAGAAGGAAAACCTTGGAATAAAGCCTTATATCATAAAAAGGGAAATCTCGGATTATAATGAAATAGAGATTGAAGAGGGGAGAAAAAGTATCGCAAGTGCAACCTTTATAAGGGAAGAGATGCTAAAGAATAGCGGAAACCCTGAAAATATAAGGAAATTCATTCCTGAAAAAACATATGAAATCTTAGAGAGAGTCTACATTTCAAACGGAAAAGATGATGAACAGCAGAAATGGCAAAACTTAAAAAACAGTATGTTTAAATTTTTAAAATATAAATTGTTAATGGAAACAAAGAAAGAAATAATAAAAATATATGATATGAACGATGAAATTTATGCTAGAATATACAGAGGTGTTAGTAAATCAAAAACATATGAGGTTTTTCTGAAGGAAGTAAAATCAAGAAATTTTTCAATAAAAAGAATAGAAAGAATTGTATTGAATATTTTACTGAATGTAACAAAAAAGGCAGTTGATTTTGAACTGGATTATATAAGGGTGCTCGGATTTAATCAGAAAGGCCAGGAGTATCTTAAACAGCTTAAGAAAAATAAGAAAGTTTTTAATGAAAAATCACATACGATGGAAGAACTTGAAACTACTGAAAAGAAAGCAAATGATGAAAAGATTTTTGTAAACTGGAAAAATATTGAAAAAAATGTACATTCAGAAAAGGTGAAAATAGAAAAAAACGGTTTCCTATTAAAGGAGCTGTTTTTCAATAAAAAGGAAAGACTGAATCCTTTAATCATAAATTCTAAAGTATAAATAGGAGGAATAATGGGAGTATTAGTCACAATAAATATACTGTTTATGATATTTTTCTTTGCATTGGCATATATGTCAATAAGATATTTCATAAATCAGATTGAAAAATATCCAAGGATAACTCTGGAAGAGGTTTATAACAGTAAGAAACTTCGTATGAAATATAACATAGAGGATAAAGTAAATCCAATGGATTACGGGTATAATTACAAGGAAATACCTTATAAATCAGGAAAAATACAGCTTTATGGTTGGTTCATAGAAAATAAGGATGCAGAGAAGACTATGATAATTTCTCATGGAAGAGGAGTTAACAGGCTTGCTGCAATGCAATATCTACAAATATTTAAAGATACTTCTCTTGACAAGGAGTACAGTTTCTTTATTCCGGACTTGAGAAATTCCGGAAAGTCAGACATTTCAAAAACTAAGATGGGATACTGTTTTGGACAGGATATTTATAATACAATGCTCATGCTAAATGAAAAATTTGGAAAAAATAATTTTGTTCTTTATGGATTTTCACAAGGTGGAATGGGATCTGCTATTGCGGCGAAGATATTTAATAATGGACTTAGAAAAAAAGGTATAAAAGTAGACAAGATGATACTTGACAGTTCTATTGCAAATATAAGAAAAAGAGTGAAGGAAGATGCTAAAAAAAGAAGAGTTCCAAAATTTATTGTAAGCGTAGTTGTCAGGGTGTTTAATTTCAGAGTTGGAAATAAGCTGGATAAACTAAAATTTTCTTATCTTCTCAGAAGAATACCGACACTTATAATACAGACTAAAAGTGATAAAGCTACAACTTATGGCATGCTGATGGAAGAGTACAATGAGATAGCTCAGAATAAGAATGTTCAGCTTAAGGTTTTTGAAAGAGGATCACATACAAGAATATACGCAGAACCTGATTATAAGGAAGAGTACACTCAAACAGTTGCTAATTTTCTTAAAGGTGTAGCGGTAAATGGTGTTCGGGAAGAAACGACTAATAAAAATATTCAGGAAGAAGTTGCCATAAAATCAGAAACTGAAGAAAATAAAAATGATAAAAATTCAGAATATTATGAGAAATTTTCTGATTTTGATTTTGATGATAATGAGAATGAATAAAAAAGTTAATTGGAAAGAAAAAGGATTAAAAAATAAATAATTTAGAAAATGGAGAAAAATATGTCGAAAATGACAAAAAGTAAATATATTATCTATGGTCTGGGTGTTTCATATTTTATGATAGATCAGATTTATAACCAGTGGCTGTCGTATTATTATTTGCCACCTGAAACTGAGAAAAATCTTGTTCCGTTACTGAAACCTCAGTATCTGGTTCTGGCATTTATTTTTGCCAGAATTATCGATGCAGTATCAGATCCTGTTGTGGGATTTTTATCCGATAATTCAAAATCACGTTTTGGGAAAAGATCAATATTTATGTTAATAGGAGGATTGCCGCTTGGAATTCTTACAGTTATGTATTTTTATCCTGTAAAAAGTTCACAGATGGCAACACTTATTTATCTCTCGATTGTTGGAGGACTTTATTTTACGGCATATACTCTTGTCGCCGCTCCATACAATGCTTTAATTCCTGATTTGGCTACAAATAAAGAAGAGAGACTGAATCTTTCAACAATGCAGTCAACTTTCAGACTGATATTTACCGGAGTAGCAATGGTTCTTCCAGGAATTTTAATATCAAAATTAGGTATGGTAAACGGTGTAATGAATACAGAAGTAGGGATACGTAAAACGGTAATTTTAATTACGATACTGTCAGTGCTTGGAATCTATGCATGTGTTTTTTTTCTGAAGGAAAAACAGCTTACACAGAATCGACCTAAGATAGAATCGCTTGGATTTATGAAATCTGTTTCACATCTTAAGGATAAAGAAATTGTGCTATATTTTTTAGGATATTTCTTTTTTTTCTGTGGATTTAATATACTTCGTGGAGATCTGACATATTATCTGAGCGCTGTAATGCAGAAGGATATAAAGTTTCTTACAGTAATATCGGTTATACTGTTTGGAATGGCAGGGCTATTTTTCCCGATTACAAATAAATTTGGGAAAAAATATTCATATAAGAAGGTACTGATAGCAGATATGCTGCTTTTAATAGTCGGAACTTTTGGACTGCTATTTATAACTAAAAATACTTCAATCTTTGCCTACGTATTTTTCATAATCTGTGGAACAGGATTAAGCGGAGCCGCATTTATTTTTCCTCAGGCTATGCTAAGTGAAATTTCTGCAAAGCTGTCGGAAACTAAAAATGTGAGTCTTGAAGGATTTATGTTTGGAATACAGGGAATGTTCCTTAAACTTGCATTTCTTGTACAGCAGGTTGTCCAGTCAACTTTACTTGTTGTCGGAAATCAGAGTACTGAGGGTGTAAAAGGTGCAACAGAACTTGGAGTTAAAGTGACACTTGTAGTTGCATTACTATTATTTGCTGTATCACTGTTCTTCTATAATTTGAAAAAGGAAGATTAGATATAAGCTGAATAAGAGTTCTGTACTGTTAGTAATTAAAAATGCTTTGTGTTAAATGACTTGTATTTTTAGAAAATAAGAAATTCAGGTACTATAAATTATGAAAGTTACAAATTTTGTGATTATATAAACTAGAAATAAAAATAATAATGGAGGTTTTTTATGGAAATTAAAGAGTTGCAGAAAATAGCAAAAGACTTAAGAAGAGACATCATTGAAATGATTTACGGAGCTAAATCAGGACATCCAGGAGGATCATTGTCAATAGCTGATATTATGGCTGTACTATACTGGAATGAAATGAATGTGGATCCTGCAAACCCAAAAATGGAAAACAGGGACAGATTTGTATTAAGTAAAGGACATGCTGCACCTGCACTTTATGCAACATTAATAGAAAAAGGTTATGCAAGCAAAGACTTGATACCTACTTTAAGAAGATGGCATTCGCCATTGCAGGGACATCCTGATATGAAAAAACTTCCAGGTGTTGAAATGTCGACAGGATCTCTGGGTCAAGGACTTTCAGCTGCAAATGGAATGGCTATAAGCGCTAAAATATACGGGAATGACTACAGAGTATATGCAATATTAGGAGATGGAGAATTACAGGAAGGTCAGATATGGGAAGCGGCAATGACAGCAGCTCACTATAAGCTTGATAACTTGGTTGCAATCGTAGATTACAATAATCTTCAGATTGACGGGAAAGTATCTGATGTAATGGATGTTTCTCCAGTTGCAGATAAATTTAAGGCATTTAACTGGCACGTGATAGAAATAGACGGACATAATTATGATGAAATAATAAAAGCTTTTGCTGAAGCCAGAACTGTAAAGGGAAAACCAACAGTAATAGTTGCTAATACTGTAAAAGGTAAGGGAGTTTCTTTCATGGAAAACAATGCAGGATTCCACGGGGCCGCTCCAAATGATGAAGAGTATAAAAAAGCTATGGAAGAATTACAATAGGAGGTATGGATAATGGAAAAGAAATCAACTAGACAGGCATATGGAGAAGCATTAGCTAAATTAGGAAGAGAAAATAAAGATGTAGTAGTATTGGAAGCGGATTTATCAAAATCAACAATGACAGTATTTTTCAAAAAAGAATTCCCTGAAAGACATATAAATGTAGGTATAGCAGAAGCTGATATGATAGGAACAGCGGCTGGAATAGCGGCAACAGGAAAAATTCCTTTTGCATCAACATTTGCACATTTTGCCGCAGGAAGAGCATTTGACCAGATAAGAAACAGTGTTGTTTATCCTAAATTAAATGTTAAAATATGTCCTACTCACGCAGGAATCTCATTAGGAGAAGATGGAGGGTCACACCAGTCAGTGGAAGATATGGCTTTGATGAGATCATTACCTGGAATGGTTGTATTATCTCCTGCCGATGCTGTTGAAACTGAAAAAATGATTTTTGCAGTTGCAGAATATGAAGGACCTGTTTATGTAAGATTGGGAAGATTGAACATTCCTGTATTATTTGATGAAAATTATAAGTTTGAAATAGGAAAAGCTCACACTCTTACTGAAGGAAAGGATGTTGCCATAATCGCTACAGGACTTATGGTTTATGAAGCAACAGAAGCTGCTAAATTGCTTGAAAAAGAAGGAATAAAAGCAAGAGTAATAAATATGTCCACTATAAAGCCTCTGGATGAAGAGACAGTATTAAAGGCTGCGAAAGAATGTAAATTTATCGTAACAAGTGAAGAACATTCAGTAGTGGGAGGACTTGGAAGTGCTGTTTCAGAGTACCTGTCAGAAGTGCATCCTACAAAAGTTATAAAACATGGAATTTATGATGTGTTTGGACAAAGTGCCGATGGAGAAACAATGCTGAATAACTATAACTTAAGAGCAAAAGATATTGCTGAACTTGTTTTAAAGAACAGATAAAAATAATGTAATATAAAAAAGAGACTATGTGAAAAACTAGAAATAAGATATATAAAATTATATTTTTTTTTGAGGGGGTCTCTTTTTTTATTGTGGAATATATTTTACAAAATGCACTATTAAATAGAAAAGAATAACAAACAATAATATTTACATTACAAAATGCTACTATTAATTTCTTTGTTAATATATAATACATTAAATATTGATATAAGTCAATAAAAAGAAAGTTTTAATAAAAGTTGTAGAAAAAAATTGTAGAAAAAAATTATATTGACAAATTAAAAAAAATATCCTATTATATAACAAACTATAATAGGATAAAAAATATTTTTTAAAAACTATTTACTTTTTAGAAAAATGAGATATACTAGTATTGAGTTTTATAAGTTATTATTAAAAATAACAAGTAAGAGAGGAGAAATGAAGAAATGAGATTTAAAATTACATGTGAAATTGTAGAAGGTAACAGTTTTTCTCAGGATTATAGAAGATTCATATTAAAACTTTTCAAGACAGGACTTTGCAAATATGAATCAGTATTTGATGAATTTTTCAATTCTAATAAAACGAAAAAATATTCATGGAGTGTCTATTTTAAAAATTCAAAATTTGAAAAAGGCAGAGTATATCTGCAAGATGAAAAAAAAGAATTTATTATTAATTTTTCTGTATTAAATAACAGTGACAGTATCAATATATTTAATGCATTTATATCTATTAAATATAAAGAAATTAAAATTTCAGAAGGACTTGTTGTTAAAGTTACAGGAGTAAATAAACTTCCTCATTCAAATATAGATAAAGATAGATTGGTTGCTAAAACAATGTCACCAATAGTTTGCCGTGATCATAAGAAGGATACGGGGGAAGATGTCTACTATACAGGAGAAGATAATGAGTTTACAGAAATAATAAAAAGAAATTTGTATTCTGAATTAAAAGAAGAATATGGAGAATACATACAAAAAGATATAGAAAATTTAACTATAAATAGTGAAAAACTAAAAAAAATAGTAGTAAAATTTTATAATAAAACTATAAATGCTTCAATCGGAATAGTAAGTTTTACAGGAAAGTCATATTTGCTGGATTATATTTATAATAGAGGAATGGGGAGTTTGACAGGTTCGGGATACGGGTTGCTGGAAATAATTTAGGATAGAAAGATAGAAAAAGGAGGAAAAATGGATGAAAAAATAGAATTGAAATTGAAGGATTGGTTATTTAATGCTGGATTACTAGGATTTATAAATATACTTGGAGAAGAAGCAAAGGATAATGGTAAGTTAGAAATTGATGATAAAAATCGCTTAATAAGATTTTCTCCAAAAGTTCTAGAAAATTTCGAGTATAAGTACTTTGATTTTTTTATAAAAAGATATGGTAAAACATTGACTTATGGTAAAATTTTAGAATTTGAGAAATATATTGATGAATTTGAAGAAAATGGAGAAAAAATTAAAAGTATTAATGAATTAAAAATGATAAATGATAAAATTGCATTTTTTAAAGAAAAAGTTAAGAAATCCGAAAGTTATAAGAAGGCATATAATTTTATAGAAAAAAATGGAACTAATAAAATTTTAGGACTGGAAAAGGAATTAAAAAAAATAAAAGAACCTAAAGAAAATATTGCTGAAATTTCAAATGATGATGTAAAAAATAATCTTAAGATTATGAAGGAGATTATTGATTTTTTTAAAAAGAAAGTAACTGATAAGGAAGGAAATGTAAAAAATTATCTTGCTGCTAAAAATATAGCTTATGTAATAATAAATAATGCCTGGAGCAGTGTATCGTTTTTAAATAGGGCAAATGCGGCTAAAGATATTTATGAAGAATATAAATCATATTTTGTAGAACCTGCATTAGAATATATTAAGGCTGACAAATCTAAGTTTAAATATAAGTGTGTAACCTCAGATATGCCAATGAAAGACTATAAAAACACATTAGGATTTTTAAATGACACAGGTTTTGATGTGAGCAGAAAACCATCACATGTCTGGAATTTTGTAAATGATATTGCAGTAACTCCTTTGGTTACATTGATTTATTCCTGTGTTCCAGCAGGATTTATATATGGAGCCGACAAAGGGATGTTTGTAAATGCAAACCATAATATAGAACAATTATGTAATATAAACAATGGAATTGCATACAATATTTTAGAAGATGAGTCAGAAGAAAAAAATATAAATCTGTATAAAAATTTATTGAAGGAAATCAAGAAAGAAAAAGACAATACAAAATATGAATTATCAGATATTCAGATTGTAAAGTTTGAGGAAGGACACTATAAGTTTACTTTGTTATCACGAAATATTTTAAAGCTTTTATCTGAAAATAAAGAAAAATTAGATGATTTATTAGATAAATGGTATTTAATTGATAAAAGATATTTTAATATTTATGATACGACAATAACAGAATTGTTAAATAATCAAAATTTATTCTCGCTAATAAACAAATTATGCTATTATAAAATCTCAAAAGCAAAATTATCTTGTAAACTAAAAAATATAGAAGATTTGCTAAAAATAAATTTGGATTATATCAGGAGGTTGAAGAAAATGGACAAGCAAGAAATAGTTGAAAAAGAAGAAAGTAAGAAAATATCAGAAGAATTAACAGAAAAAGATATTTTCTATATAAGAAGAGATGCAATGATTTTTAGGGAAGAATACATAAGAAAAAGTGGAAATGATAAAAAGATAGGAAGTCTGTTATATAGACTTCAGAATGCTTTAAGAATTAATAATGTTGATATGTTTATGGATGCTCTGATTTCGGCTCATGCTTATGCCGGAAAAAATATTAGCTCACTTTTTGCTAAAGCACTTTTAAATGATGAAAATTTTCAGACATTAGGGCATGGATTTTTATTAGGTTTATTAGGTGAAGATAAAAGTAAGAATGAAAATAAAACAGATAAAAAAGAAGGGAATGAATAATTATGAAGAAAAAAGGTTTGACTTTTACAGCAATATTTTTGGCACAAAGTGCTAACTATGGAGAAGGAATAGGAAATGTTGCAGCATTAAAGAAATTATCAAGAAATAAAGGGGAACAATATACATATATTTCCAGACAGGCAATAAGATACAATATTATAGAACAGCTTGAAGAAGAAAAATCACCAGTAAAAGCAGAAGGAAGTGGAGATAAGAAAGTAGTTCAATTTTCAGCAGATACAACAATTGAGGATTATCCTGAATTAGATTTTTTTGGATACATGAAAACAATAAAAGGTGAAAATTCTAAAAACCGTTCAGCAATAGTAAGATTATCAAATGCAATTTCATTGGAAACATTTAAAGGAGATCTGGAATTTTTAACAAATAAAGGCTTAGCTGATAGAATTGGAGAATTTCCAAATATTGCACAGGCTGAAATACATAAATCTTATTATAAATACACAGTTACTATAGATTTAGATAGAATTGGAATAGATGAATTGGATGAAATTGAAGTTTCAAATGAAGAAAAATCGAAAAGAGTCAGAAAACTTTTAGATACGATTTCATTACTTTACAGGGATATTAAAGGAAGAAGAGAAGATTTGAAACCATTATTTATAATAGGTGGAGTTTACGATATAAAAAATCCATTTTTTGAAAATATAGTGGATGTTAAAAATAACAAGATTCTAGCTGATAAACTATGCAGTGGAATTTATGATTATATTGAAAAAGATACAATATCTGGAATTGTGAAAGAACAGTTTGAAAATGATACAGAAGTTGAAGTAAAATTAAAAGAAAAAAATATAAATTTACTGAATGTTCCTGAATTTTTCAAACAGTTAAAAGAAAAGATTGATAATTATTATACAGAGAAAGTTGATGGATAACTATGAAGGCAATTAAATTGAAATTGTATCAAAATATGGTGAATTATAAAGTTCCAACAAGTTTTCAGCTAAAAGAAAGCTATCCTTTGCCACCATATTCGACTGTAATTGGAATGGTTCATTTCCTCTGTGATTTTAAGGAATATAAACCGATGAAAATAAGTATCAGCGGAAATTATTTCTCTAAGGTTAATGACTTATATACAAGATATGAATTTAAAAATGGAAATCCTTTTGAAATGGGAAGGCATCAATTAAATGTAAATGGTTATGGTATTAATAGAGGAGTTGCAACTGCTGAACTACTGGTTGATGTAAACTTGACAATTCATATTATCCCAGAAGATCAGTCAGAAGAATTTTTAGATATCATTTTTGAAGCATTCAAATATCCGAGAGAATACCCAAGCTTAGGAAGAAGAGAGGATATTGTATTAATTAGAGATGTCAAAATTGTAGATGTGGAAAAGAAAAAACTTGAAAAAGATTTAAGTAATGGAGAAGATGATTTTGCATATATCCCTGTTAATTTTATTCAAGAGAAATTAGTAAATTATGGAGACAAAAAAAACGGAATGAACATATATGGAACTAGATATGAACTGACTAAAAATTATATTCTTAATAATATTGGGACAAAATCCAAGCCAAAGATGATAAGGTCATGGGAAAAAGAAGAGGTTATTTATTCTTCGAATATAAAAGGCTTCAAAAGAAGGGAAGTCCCTGTAGATACTGATAATGAAATTGTTTTTTGCGAATTATAAGTTAAATATTTTTATTATATATAGGAGTCTAATATGAAGAATAATTTTTTAGCTAAATCTAGTGGTGAAACAATATTAAGACACACAGAAAATCTGTTTAATAATTTTATGAAAATTTTTATGATCTATCCCAAATTAAATGTTGAAAAAAAGCTGTTATTGCTTGCGTGTATCTATCATGATTTAGGGAAAATAAATCAGAAATTTCAGAGCAAACTATCTGGTGAAAAGCAAAGTGGGGAAATTCCTCATGGGATACTCAGTACTTCATTTATAAATGATGATATTTTAATTGAATATCATCATTTTAGTGAAGATGAAATAAAAATTTTAGCTCATTCTGTAGCTTTACATCATGAAAGAAATTTAATGGAAATAAATGACAGTGATTTATCTGATGAGATATATTCAATGAACAATGAAGTTAAAATTTTTTCAAAGGAATTAAAAATTCTGGAAAATATTTATTTTGAATATTTCAAAAATACTGAGAATTATAAAGATAGAAAAGCAATTTTTAATTGGGAAGACGGAAAAGTTGAATTAGCAGAATTAAGCTCTTTATTTTATGAAATAGGAAGTAGAGTCTATTCTGATGTAGAAGGTTCTGAAACTTTTCAAAAATATGTGATGTTAAAAGGATTACTGAATAAAATAGACTATGCTGCAAGTTCATATATTCCGGTTGAGGAAAAAAATGATTTTCTTGAAGAAAAAATGGATGATTTTCTAAAAAATGTATTGAAAAAGGATAATCCTAAAAATGACTGGAACGAGTTGCAGAAGTTTATGATTCGTAATCAAAATGAAAATGTTGTAGTGGTGGCACAGACAGGATATGGAAAGACCGAAGCAGGACTACTTTGGATAGGTAATAATAAGGGCTTTTTTACATTGCCGTTAAGAGTAGCGATTAATGCAATTTTTGACAGAGTGAAAAATCAGATTGTAATTGAAAAACTGGAAAATAGAATAGGACTGCTACATTCAGATTTTAGGGAAATATATATAGAAGATATAAAAAAGAAGGAAAAAAATAATCTAGAAAAAATGGATAATGATGAGCTGTTTATGTATATGGACAAAACAAAGCAGCTCTCCTTACCATTGACAGTCTGCACAATAGACCAGCTTTTTGATTTTGTTTTCAGAGCACCGGGATTTGAATTAAAAGTTGCTACACTATCCTATTCTAAGGTAGTTATTGATGAAATTCAGATGTATTCAACGGATTTATTAGCTTATTTGATATACGGACTGAAATATATTACAGATTTTGGTGGGAAATTTGCTATAATGACTGCTACTTTACCAGGAATTATCACAGATTTGTTAAAAAAGGAAGAAATAAAATTTGTAACTACAGAACCTTTTATAAATGATAAAAAAAGACATAATATAAAAGTATTAAAAGACACTATTAATGCTGAATTTATAAAAGAAAATTACAAAGACAATAAAATTTTAGTTGTCTGCAATACTGTCAAAAAATCCAAACAGATATATGAAGATTTGAAAAATTTAGGAATAGAATGTAAAGAATTGAATTTACTTCATAGCCGATTTATAAAAAAAGACAGGGCTAAAAAAGAAAAAGAAATTTCTGAATTTGCCAATCCTAAAAGATTTAAGGAAAATGTGAAAAAGGAAAGAGAATTAAAAAATATTTGTGAAAATGGAATCTGGATTGGTACACAAGTAGTTGAAGCATCTCTTGATTTGGATTTTGATATTCTAATTACAGAATTATCAGATTTGAATGGACTTTTTCAAAGAATGGGAAGATGTTATAGAAATAGAGAGGTTTTGGATGAAAAATATAACTGTTATGTTTTTACAGAAGAGTGTTCCGGAATAAAGAGTTCTAAAGCGGTTATAGATAAAGAAATTCATAATAAATCCAAAGAAGCATTATTAGAAGTTGACGGATTGATAACAGAACAGAAAAAATTGGAATTAATTGCTGAGGTTTATTCTACTGAAAGTCTAAAAGATACAGAGTATTATGGGAAATTAGTAAAAAATATTTATGCTTTGAAAAACTATATAAAGGAATATGATAATGTAAAAAGAATTTTTAGAAATATTGCTTCAAAAGATATAATTCCAAAAATTATTTATCAGGAAAATGAAAAAGAAATAAAGAAAAATATTGAAATTCTGCAAAAGAAAGCAAAAGGATTAGATGAAAAAGAGCGGAAGAAATTAAGAAGTGAAAAAATAGAAGCAAGACGAGAAATAAATCAATTTAAAGTAGCAATTCCTGAATATGAATTTGATGATATTTCTCCTGAGCAAGTAGAAAAAATAGAAATAAATGATTATGAAACATTGATTATTTTAGATTGTGACTATTCGTATGAAAAAGGTGTGGAAGTATTAAAGCAGAAAAAAGAGAAAGATTTTGACGATTCATGTTTTTAATATAATAGTGCTGAAACAAGGAGTTTATTATGAGAATAAGTGGCTTAATGATGAACTATTATTTTATATGCAAAAGGAAATTATGGTGTTTTTCAAAAAATTTAAATTTTGAAGAAACTAATGAAAATGTAAAAATGGGAAAGTTGATTGATGAAAGCAGATATTCCTTTGAAACAAAACAGATAGCCATAGAAGAAACTGTAAATATTGATTTTATAAGAAACTGGAAAGTTGTTCATGAGATAAAAAAGAGTAAGGCTATCGAAGAAGCTGCAATATGGCAGGTAAAATACTATATCTATTTTCTAAAAAAAAGAGGAATAGAAATAGAAAAGGGAATAATTGATTATCCTGAAATAAGGGAAAGAAAAGAAATTCTTTTATCTGAAGAAGATGAAATTTGTTTAGAAAGAATTTTAAAGGAAATAGAGGAAATATGCAGAAATGAAAATTCTCCTGAAGTTATAAATGATAAGCGATGCAAAAAATGTGCTTATTATGAATACTGTTATATTTAATTTTAAAATAAATACTTATCTATTTTATCTTTGTAATTGATAAGTAATTTAAATATTATGTACTTTAGGAAAACAGGAGATGATTAAAATGTCTGAAAGTTATTTTATATTTTCAAATGGAGAATTAAAGAGGAAAGATAATGTTGTAAGAATAACAGCACTGGATGGAAGATTTAAGGATATAAAGGTTGAAATGACAAGGGACATATATTTATTTGGTGAAGTTTCCCTTAATACAAAATGTTTAAATTATCTTGCAACTTTGAAAATACCTGTACATGTGTTTAATTACTATGGTTTCTATACAGGAACTTTTTATCCTAAGGAAACGAATGTTTCAGGAAAATTATTTGTTAAACAGGTTGAAAATTATACAAATAACAGTAAAAGAACAGAAATTGCACAGCTGATAATTGATGCTGCAAGTTCAAATATATTAAGAAATTTAAGATATTATCAGGAAAGAGGAAAAGACCTCGAAGAAATTATAGAACAGATAAAAGCTTTAAAAAAGGGAATTTTTAGAACACAAAACGTTGAAGAACTTATGGGAGTTGAAGGGAGTATAAGAAAAATTTATTATGACAGCTGGAATGTTATTATAAATCAGGAAATTGATTTTGAAAAAAGAGTAAAAAGACCGCCTGATAATATGATAAATACTATGATTTCTTTTTTGAACACATTAGTTTATACTGCCTGTCTGTCTGAAATATATGTTAGTCAGTTGAATCCTACAATAAGTTATTTACATAGTGTAGGAGATAGGAGATTTTCCTTATCACTTGATCTTGCTGAAATTTTTAAACCTTTACTTGCCGATAGAGTTATTTTTTCTTTACTGAATAAAAAAATGATTACAGAAAAAGATTTTGCCAAAGATTCAAATTATTTTTACATGAAAGAGAAAGCACAAAAATTAATTTTAAAAACTTTTAACGAAAGACTTGAGACTACTATAAAACATAGAGATTTAGGAAGAAGTGTATCATATAGACATCTTATGAGATTGGAAGCATATAAAATAGTGAAACACTTAATGGAAGATAAAAAGTATGAAGGATTTAAAATATGGTGGTAGTATGTATGTTATATTAGTATATGATATTTCAACAGATGATAATGGAGCAAGGATTTCCCGTAATGTTTTTAAAATTTGTAAAAAATATTTAACACATATTCAGAAATCAGTTTTTGAAGGTGAAATAACACCAGTATTGTTAAGAAAACTTTATTTAGAATTAAGGAAATATATTAGAGAGGACAAGGACTCAGTCTTGTTATTTAAAACAAGGCAGGAAAAATGGCTTGAAAAGGAATTCTGGGGAATGGAAGATGATAAGACTTCTAATTTTTTTTGATAAAAATTTTTAATCTGTCGACCTTTAATAATAAAAAAACTTCATGGTATCGACAGAAACTTTGAAAGTATTATTGTAACTGGTTTCGAATTTATTATTAAAAATATAAGACTTAAATAGTATCATTATTTTTTATGAAAAATAATAGTTCGACAAAAAAAGAGAAATATGATATTATAAACATTGAGTAAAATGAGTAACTGTATTAATAGTAGCAAAGTGTATTGTAAATTTTAGGAGGTGCGGGGGAATGAAAGTAATAATATTGTATTAATAGTAGCAAAGTGTATTGTAAATATGACAAGATCTGCTACTAATTTTTTATGTGGAAAGGTATTAATAGTAGCAAAGTGTATTGTAAATCAGATATTACAAATTAAAGATACTTTGATTGGATTAGTATTAATAGTAGCAAAGTGTATTGTAAATAAGCAGGTAAAGAAAATGCTACAGAAAAGTGGTAAGTATTAATAGTAGCAAAGTGTATTGTAAATTTTTAGGAGGTGCGGGGGAATGAAAGTAATAATATTGTATTAATAGTAGCAAAGTGTATTGTAAATGAAAAAATAAGTAGAAGAAAAGTGACAGAAGATTTGTATTAATAGTAGCAAAGTGTATTGTAAATTTTTTCTTTTTCACTTTCAAACCACACAAAGTTTCGTATTAATAGTAGCAAAGTGTATTGTAAATCATGAACTGATACTCCCTTATTTTCATGAGGGCTATGGTATTAATAGTAGCAAAGTGTATTGTAAATTCTATTTCCAGTGCAAGTTTAGCTCCACATTTAGGGGTATTAATAGTAGCAAAGTGTATTGTAAATACTTTGAATTGTATTTGGGGAAATAAATTTACTTTTAGTATTAATAGTAGCAAAGTGTATTGTAAATATATTCACAACATTCTTGGTGATTTTCTATCCCCAAGTATTAATAGTAGCAAAGTGTATTGTAAATTTATAATGTTACATTTATTTTACTTCCCTTATCATAGTATTAATAGTAGCAAAGTGTATTGTAAATCAAAAGTTTGCTTGATTCTGTCAATTATTTTCCTTGTA
>ERZ772827.792-NODE-792-length-16932-cov-8.556497_pt1 | contig 16932 bp, 19 predicted proteins | sample MGYA00580850_ERZ772827 | MGnify/ENA primary metagenome ERZ772827 (study PRJEB29015, sample SAMEA2737950) | human oral metagenome | biome: human oral; feature: human-associated habitat; material: dental | place: China | collected 2145 ...
GCGAACAGGGGCAGGATTTCGTCGTTGCGGCGCAGCGTGGATTTGCGCAGGGCTTCGGCGGCTTCGCGGATTTCGCGTTCGCCCGGCAGGAACACCAAAATATCGCCTTCGCCGTGTCGCGCCAATTCGTCCGCCGCATCGACAATCGCGTCGGTCAGCTCCACTTCTGCGTCGTCTTCGTCTTTGCTGGTCAGCGGGCGGTAGAGGATTTCGACGGGATAGGTGCGCCCGCTCACTTCCAGCACGGGCGCGCCGTTGAAGTGTTGGGAGAAGCGTTCTGCGTCTATGGTTGCCGAGGTGATGATGACTTTCAAATCGGGGCGGCGCGGTAGTAGCTGTTTCAGGTAGCCCAAGAGGAAGTCGATGTTCAGGCTGCGTTCGTGCGCTTCGTCGATGATAATCGTGTCGTAGGCGGCGAGATAACGGTCGGTCTGCGTTTCCGCCAGCAGGATGCCGTCGGTCATCAGCTTGACGCAGGCATCGCGCGAGGTGTGGTCGGTAAAGCGCACTTTATAGCCGACCGCGCTGCCGATTTCCGATTTCAGCTCTTCGGCAATCCGCTCCGCCACCGAGCGCGCGGCCAAACGGCGCGGCTGGGTATGCCCGATTAGCCCCGCCGCCCCGCGCCCGAGTTCCAAACAAATCTTGGGCAACTGCGTGGTTTTGCCCGAACCGGTTTCGCCGCAAATAATCGTTACCTGATTTTCGGCAATGGCTTTTTTGATTTCTTCGAGCTTTTCGTGAACGGGCAGGGTGTTGTCGAATTCGGGTTTGGGCAATGCGGACAAACGCTTCAAAAAGATTTCGTGCGATTTTCGGTATTTTTCTTCGACTTTGGACAAGCCGCCGTATTTGTTGGGATTTTTGAAGGCGGATTGCAGGAAGTGGCGGTCTTTGGAGAGGGTTTGGGAGAAATCGGGATGGGGCATGATTGGTGTGCGTGATGGATGAAGATAAAGCGGAATTATAGCAAACAGGCCGTCTGAAAAGTTTTCAGACGGCCTGTTAGACTATGCAAAGGATGGTTGAACAAATTATACATTATACCCGTGCAGAAAACGTGCTGCTTCATTGTTTCATTTGATATGGGGTAGGTATTATTTTGATACCTTTATAGATAAAGCAAAAAAAAGGCGAAATTTTTAAGGGAAACAAAATTTTGAATAAGAATTCAGGCAAAATCGGCTTTGATACTTTTCGTTTAAAGTTGGTAGAAAGCAATTGGACTTTGATACCTTTTTTGCATGATTTTGATGAGGTTTTGGGTTGATTCTGATTTTATTCGAATAGAACGGCGTTTGGATATACCAAACGCCGTTTTTTTAATTAACGGTACGGCCGTACCATTCGACGCGGCCGATAATAGCCACGTTTTGGCTGTCGTCATTTAAGTCTATCTCGAAAGGTTCGTAGGCAGGATTGCTCGATTTGACGAGTAGTTTACCGGGCAGCTTTTGGATTTGTTTTACAAAAAGATCGTTATCGATGCGGATGACGTATAGGCCGTCGCGCGGGGTGGTTTCGGCATGATTGACCAGGATGTTGTCGCCGTGGTTGAGCACGCCTTCCATCGAGTCGCCCTTTACGGCGATGACGGACAGCTTGTCGAGCTGGCGGGTAACGTAGTTTTCTATCCAGTAACGCCTGAATGCCATGCAGAATAAGGGCTTGTCGTCTTCTGCCGGATAGCCGTGCCCTGCGGCGGCGTAGACATCGTAGCGCGGGATAAAGACGAACTCGTCTAAGTTGACGGGGTTGCCGAGGGTATCGGTGGCGGTGCCGTCTGAATGGGTACGGACTTCGACGGCTTGATCATTATCTATATATGGCGAGCCTTTGCCGGTCAGCAGCCAGTTTAAATCGCAGCCAGTTGATTCCCTGATTTTTATTAATGTTTCAGCGTTTGGTAGGCCACCTTCATACCAAATCCGGCTAAAACCGGGTTGGCTCATTCCTATTGCTTTTGATATGGCGGAAGGCTTCAAATTGTCACGCCATAAATAGGCTAATCTCTCTTTAAAAGTATCCATATTTTATCCTTTTAAGTGGTTGCTTAGTTTTTTGCGATTAAGCAACCATTAAGCAACTTTTTTACAAGCAGTTGCTTAGTCTTTTTCCCTTTTTAAAATAATCATTTGCTAAAAATACAAAGTTTTTGCTAAATTTTGACTAAGCAACCGCTTGCATTCTTTCTGGTTGCTTAGTATTATCCACTCAACTTAGAAATATTTCTAAGTGGTAAATCTTAGCAAAAGGATAATTAAATGATTAATCGAGTAGACGTTACCGATGGGGATTGGCACCGTTCCGAGATTGTTGCTGCTGTACAAAAGCGTGGAAAAACGATTAAACAACTTTCTATGGACTCTGGTTTAAGTCCGAATACGCTAAAAAATGCGCTGCAATTCTCTTATCCAAAGGGTGAAAAAATCATTGCAGATTTTTTAGAAATGACACCCGCGCAGATTTGGCCAAGCCGTTATCAGAATAAGAAACAATCCGCTTAAGTTTATCTGGCTGCTATGGAATAAGCAAACGGACTAAGCAATAAAGTTAAAAATATATTCAAATACGGATATTCGCGAGGGTTTCGTGTGGAAATGATAAGTATGTCTGCCGGTGAAATCGCCGAATTAACCGGAAAAACTAGACAGGCAGTAGATAAATATGCCAAGAAAAATAATTGGCCTTTTGAGGAGGATACCGGTCAGGCTCGGGGCGGGAAACTTAAGAAGTATCTGATTGCTGCCCTGCCGCCGGAAGTTCAGGCGGCCATACGGGAAAAACAGGCGGCGACGTTGTTGGCCAAGGTACCGGTGTTGCCGGCAGAAGTAAAAAAACCGCTTCGGCAAAATAAGAAAATGCGGCAGTTGGGTTTGATACCGTGTGAGGAAGGTTTGGCGCGGTTGGACGACAGGCAGACGGAAACGGCCCATGCGCGTTGTGCGATTGTTGCCCATGTATTGCCGCTGCATGAATTGGCGGGTATGCCGATTAAGAAGGCGGTGGCGTTTGTGGTGGAGGAAGCGGCGGCGGGCAGGTTGCCGGAGGATGTGGCCAGGCTGATTCAGCTGGCGAATGCGCGGAACAACGGCGAACGCGGTTTGAGCGAGCCGACTTTATACCGATGGGTGCGGGCTTACCGTGCGGCACCGGACAGCATGAGCCGCCTCTTGGCACTCGCGCCGGTAAAAACACGGGAAAAGACGCCGCTGCTGGCGATTGACTGGCTGCCTTACTTTTTGATGTTTTATCAGCGGCCGAACAAGCCGACGATGATGGCGGCGGCGAAGAAACTGGCGAAATGGTATCTGGAACAGGGAAAAATCGAGCAGATGCCGAGCTATGACCAGATTCAAACAGTGATGAAACGGTTGCCGGAACATATGAAGGAGCGCGGCAGGCGCACGGGGTCGGCTTATAAGGCTTTGCTGCCTTACATTGATAGAGATTGGACGGCGTTGAAACCGAACGATGTCTGGGTGGGCGACGGCCACAGCTTTAAAGCAAAAATCCGGCATCCGATGGGCTATCTGTTTACGCCGGAAGTGACAATGATTGTGGACGGTTGCAGCGGTGCGGTCGTGGGTTGGAGTGTGGCGCTGTCGGAAACGGCGGTAGCGGTGGCGGATGCTTTGCGCCACGGGATGACGCATTTTCCGCCACCTTTGGGTTATTACTCGGATAACGGCTCGGGTGAAACGGGCGATATGCTGGATAAGGAAACGACGGGTATTTTGCCGCGTATCGGTATCGAGCATTTTACGGGCATTCCGAGCAATCCGCAAGGGCGCGGCAAGATTGAACGGCTGTGGCAGACCATTACGATTCCTTTGGCCAAGCAGTATGCGACTTATCAGGGCAAGGATGCGGATGCCGAAACATTGAGAAAGGTATCGAATGCGCTGGCGAGTGCGCAGAAGGTGCAGAAAAAGGGCAAGGAACTGAGCAAGGCGCAGGAAGCGGCGCTGTCGGCGGCACCGACTTGGGCGCAGTTTATAGCGGATTTGGAAGAAGCGGTACGCCGATACAACTTTGAACACGAGCACCGCAGTCTGCCGAAAAATCCAGAAACGGGACGGCATTTTACGCCGATGAAATATTACGAATACCGGATGAAGACCGACGGTATGAGGGTGAAAACGGATGTATTAAGCCCGCTGGAGTTGGATTTTATGTACCGTCCGGAGGAAGAACGCATCCCCGACCGCGGAGTGGTCTCTCTGCACAACAATACTTACTTCCATCAAGGATTGCTCGATTACAGCGGTCAGAAGGTACGGGTGGCTTACGACATCCATGATGCCGACCATGTGATTGTGAAGGATATGCAGGGCAAGGTAATTTGCAAAGCGGTATTCAACGGCAACAAACGGGCGGCATTTGCGGAAACGCGGATGGAACAACTGGCCGAACGCCGCCGCAAAGGCCAAGCCAAACGTCTGCAAGACAAGATGGATTTAATTGAGGCGCAACGCCAATCGGCCACGCCGATTATCGAGCAGCAGCCTGATTACGGCGAATTTTTGAAGCTGGAAACGGAAAGCGGCGGGTTGGTAGAGGTGGAAAGCAGGCCGTCTGAAAACGGCAGGGGGAAGAAGAAGTTACGCGATTTTTTATGGGAAGACGCCGGCTAGTATGACGGCACATCTTTGACACTTTTTAAGGAAAACGAAAAATGATTGAGCAATTAAGACAATTTCTGGAAACCAGCGGCATGAGCCAAAACAAGGCGGCCGACCGCATGGGCGTATCGAGAAGTGCATTGTCGGGCTATTTGAACGGCAAATACGACGGCGATATTGCGGGGATGGATAAGAAAGCCGCGCTGTTCCTTGAGCAGGAAGGCGACCGGGCGGAATTGAAAAAGCTGGATATTCCCTATGTTGAAACGGGCACGGCCAAGAAAATGAAAGGTTGGCTGGGTTTGGCGGCATGGCTGGGTCAGCTCGGTATTGTGTATGGCGGTGCGGGCTTGGGTAACCCGCTCCGTCAGCTCATGGATATTGCCTCTGCCGCTTAAATCCAGCGCATGGCAGATTTCCTGCAACAACACCTTTGCCGTATAGCCCGTATCCGGCTCAATCAACAAAGCCAGCGGATTGGCGGCCGCATATTGTTTCAATACCGTGGTTTTGAGCAAAACGCAGACCGGCGGCAAAGGCGGCGCAGACGGTACGTCCCCGCTGACCGCCGAAGAAGCAGCCGTCGCCGCGCAATTGGGCATCTCTGCCGAAGATTATGCGAAGGCGAAGTAATCCGATAAAGGAAAAGACAACATGATTATCACCCCGGACACCTTAAAAGCCCTGTTCACCGGCTTTAAAAAGAATTTCCAAGACGGCCTGAAAATGGCGGAAAGCCAATACAAGGAAATCGCCACCGTCATTCCGTCTTCCACCGCTTCCAATACTTACGGCTGGCTCGGCCAATGGCCCGCTTTCCGCGAATGGGTGGGCGACCGCGTATTCCAAGATATGAAGGCGCACGGCTATGCCATCACCAACAAGCATTTTGAAAGCTCGGTCAAGGTCAACCGCAACGACATCGAAGACGACAACGTCGGCATTTACGCGCCGATGATGGCCGAGATGGGCCGCGCATCGGCGGTGCATCCCGACGAATTGGTGTTTGCCTTGCTGAAAAACGCACACGCCACGTTGTGTTACGACGGTCAGAACTTCTTTGATACCGGCCATCCCGTGTATGCAAAAGTGGACGGCACCGGTCAAGCCAGTACCGTATCCAATCTTTTCGCCGGCAGCGAAGCGGCCTGGTATCTGCTGGACACGACCCGCGCCCTGAAACCGTTGATTTACCAAGAGCGCAAAGCCATGCAGTTTACCGCCATGACTGCGGCAACTGACGAAGGCGTATTCATGCGCAACGAATACCGCTACGGCGTGGACGGCCGTTGCAACGTGGGCCTGGGCTTCTGGCAGATGGCGGCGAAATCGCAAGAGAAACTGGACGCTGCCGGTTTCGAGAAAGCCTACAACGCGATGGTGAGCCTGAAAGGCGACGGCGGCAGACCGCTGGCCATCCGCCCGAATGTGCTGCTGGTACCGCCTGCTTTGGAAAACGCGGCCAAAGAGCTGGTGGAAGGCGACCGCCTGGCCAACGGCGCGTACAACCCGAACAAAGGCAAGGCGAAAGTCATCGTATCGCCTTGGTTGCTGTAACGAACAGGCGGGCACCGCCCGCCGGAAGGGATAGAAAATGGCAAAAGAAAAAAACGAACAGGAAGTCGGCGCGACCGTCGATGTCAAACCGGAAGAGGTAACCGTAACCGCTGCCTTGCAGGCCGAGATTGAAGCCTTGAGAGCCGAATTAGACAAAGCCAATGCCGAAATTCAGGCGGTGCAGGCAGAGTTGGCCGCCGCGCAAGAGCGCAATGCCAAATTGGAAAGACTGCTTGAATCCGGCCTTGCACCCGGCGGCATTTCAGACGGCGAAACTTTGACACCTGAAGCGGAAGCCGCCTTTTACACCGGCAGCGGAACACCCGCCGCAGATGCCGAAGTGGTGGCGATTAAGAGCAAACACGGCCATGCGTTTTACCGCGCCGGCTACCATGTACAGCCGCACTGGACGTTTGTGCGCCGTGCCGACTTCGAACCCGCCGACTTCGAGCGTCTGATTGGCGACCGTATGGTCGAAGCGCGCGAAGCCCTGCCGACGGATGCAGCATGAGTTACGCCGCCGTTGCCGATTTGGTGGCGCGTTTCGGCGAAGCCACCATCACCGGCCTGACCGACTTGTCCCGCAAGGGCGCGGTGGACGAAGCCATTGCACGGCAGGCTTTGGATGATGCCGCCGCCGAAATCGACGGCTATCTGATGAACCGCTATACCCTGCCGCTACCCAAGCCGCTGCGCATCTTAACCGTGTATTGCTGCGATATTGCGGTGTACCGCCTGTGTACCGGCAAACGGCAGCTTACCGAAGACATTGTGCACCGCTATGAAGCGGCAGTGAAATTCCTGCAACTGGTGGCGGCGGGGAAAGTCGGCTTGGGCGTTACCGAACCCGCAGGCGAAAAGCCTGCCGTACAAGGCAACGGAGTGATGTTTACTACACAGGAAAAGGTGTTCGGCCGTGATAGCGTCTATTGAGCAAGCCATCAGGCAGCGGCTTTCAGACGGCCTCGGCCAAATGGTAACGGGTGTCTTTACTTACGGCGGGGAGTTCGACGGCGAAGGTTTGGCGCAGGTGGTCAACCAGTTCCCCGCCGTGTGGGTCATGTTTGCCGGCATCAAAGACACCGTCCGACACGATACGCGCGGCAGCCGTTTTAAAGCGATTGGCCAATTCACGGTATTGGTGGGAGACCGTGCCAGCGGCAGCGAGGCAGACAGCCGTTTCGGCGGCCTGCACCGCCATGATGTCGGTACCTACCGCCTGATGCAGACCGTCCGCCACCTGCTGACCAATCAATCGCTGGGCTTACAGATAGGCCGTCTGCGACCGGGGGCGGCCAAAAGCCTGTTCAGCTGCCAAATGGAGCAAGACGCCGTCAGTGTGTTTGCGCTGGAATTTGAAACGTATTGGTTTGAAGACGCGCTGCAAGACGGTGATTGGCCGCGGCCTGCGGTTTCAGACGGCCAACAGGCGAAAGTATATGCCGACGTATCCGAATACCAAGGCCGCACCGAACCCGAACATCCCGACTTTAAAGGCGTGAACCTTGAATTGCGTATCCCGCCGAAAATCCCCGACCAACCCGCCGATATGGCGGCCACCGTTGAAACCGAGGTGAAACCATGAACGAAACCATTAAAGTACGCGCCGCCGACGGCCTGCAAGTGCCGCTGGCCGGTAAACCACATGAATACATTACCGACCAAGAAACCGTTACCGTACCCGATGCCGCCTATTACCGCCGCTGTATCGAATACGGCGACCTTGTGGTCGTAACCGAAGACACCCAACCCGCGAAAGGCAGCAAATAATGGCATCCGCAAACATCAATTTCGAAAAAATCCCCGCCAGCACCCGCAAGCCGGGCGTGTACGCCGAGTGGAACACCAAGCTGGCCGTGCGCAACCTGCCACCAACAAACAGCGCGTGCTGATTGTGGCGCAGCACAACAATCCCGCCTTGGGTGAGCTTACCGAGCTGGAGAACGTGTTTTCCGCCGCCGATGCGGCCGCCAAATACGGCGCAGGCAGCATGGCGCACCTGATGGTTACCGCCGCGATTAAAGCCTATGCCTATGCCGATTTAAGCCTGATTACCGTGGCCGACAACAAGGCCGGAGTGGCCGCCGCCGGCAAAATCACCCTGAGCGGTACTGCCAATACCCAAGGCGTGTTGCGTGTGAGCATTGCCAATGCCGACACTTTAACCATCGGCATCGGCGCCGAAGACACCGCAGCCACCGTTGCCGCCGCCGTTAAAGCCGCCATCGATGCCGTGCCCGATTTGCCGGTTACCGCCACCGTTGCCGAAGCAGTGGTGACGCTTACCGCCAAAAACAAAGGTACGGCCGGCAACGCCATCCGCATCAAAACCGGCAATACCGCCGAAGGCATTACCGCCGCCGTTACCGCCATGACGGGCGGCGATGCCAACCCCGATATTGCCGCCGCGCTCAATGCCGTAGTCGCCGAAGGCCACCACATCATTGCCTGCGGTATCAACGACGAAACCAACCTGCTGAAACTGCGCGCCCATTTGGATACCGTAGCCAGCCCGATGGAAAAACGCTGGGCAATCGGCGTATACGGCCAAACCGGTACGCTGGCGCAAGCCACCACCTTGGCAGGCCGTCTGAACCACGGCCATATCGTCAGCGCGTGGTATCGCGGCACACCCAGCCTGCCTTGCGAGCTGGCCGCCGCCTTTGCCGCTGTGATGGCGAGCGAAGAAGACCCCGCCCGCCCGTTGAACACGCTGGCATTAAACAGCATCGGCGTGTGCGAAAGCAAAGACAAAACCATGCGCACCGAGCAGGAAAACGCCCTGTATAACGGCGTGACCCCGATTGAAACCAGTCCGGCCGGTACGCAGGCGCAAATCGTGCGCGCCATCACCACCTACACCAAAACCGCCAACGGCACGGCAGACGAAAGCCTGCTGGACGTAACCACCGTGCGCACCCTGATTTATGTAAGCCGCGCCTGCGTCGACCGCATCGCCCTAAGATTCCCGCGCGACAAATTGAGCGACCGCACCCCGCCGCGCGTGCGTAGCGAACTGATTGACGTATTGATGCGCTGCGAAGAGCTGGAAATTTTGGAGCGCGTGGAAGAAAACCTGCCAAAACTGATTGTGGAACGCGACCTGCAAAACACCGGCATGTTGAACTGCCGCATTCCCAGCGATGTCGTCAACGGCCTGCATGTAGTAGGTATGGTTGTAGATTTATATTTGTAAGAAAGGCTGAAACATGAGTACCGAATACGTTGGCAGCGTCATCCTCTATCTGGGCGCAAACGAAGTCGAAGTCACCAAAATCGACGTGAAAGACAACACCGGCAAAAAGCCCGTAAAAACCATGAACCGCACCCGCCGCGTCAAAGGCTATACCCGCGGCGTCGGCCAATACGACATTACCTTTACCGCAGTGGTGCCGACCGACGGCACGGCAGTGGACTGGGCAAAGATCGACGATGCCAAAATCAGCCTGGTGCCGGACGTAAAAGGCGCGCGCCCGACATCGTACCTCGGCTTCTGCGCCACCGAAGCGGGCGAAAGCTATACCGTGGACAACGAGCTGGTGGTGGATGTAACCGGTTTTGCGATTCGGAAGGTATTGGAGTAACCATTGTTTCTATATTAAATCGTGTTATGATTGAACCCAGTTTTATTACTGGGTTCAATCAATTATGGCTAACCGTCTTTTTCACCTATATCGCTATCAAATTATTCCGAATGAACGTATTCAAGAACGCCTGCCTTTACATGTTGGAGATATGACGGTTGAAGAAGTAATTCAAAATAAAAATGCATTTTTTATCGAAGCCTTTAATAATCTTATCCTGCAGAGTGATTTGAATTTATATGAAGAAACAGCCAGAAAGATAATAATTAAACAAATTTTCCCAAGTAACCGCGCAGATGAAATTGAGCAACTTTTTGTATTTAAAGTTGCTACACGTAAGCGCATGAAGAGAGAAACAGAAAATTTCGAATCGGTTTCTGAAGAGAATTGGCCAAGCGTGTTTGTGCTTATTTGGAATGATCCAGAACAACAAATTATTGCTATTGAACATCGACCAATGGCCTTTCATAGCACTAATTCATTAGCATCAACCTTGGAAAAACGTTTAAATGAAATACTTGTTATTTATAATTTGAATGTACAAATCAATCCGATGTTTGATAAGAAATCTTTTTGGGAATTTATTGAAGGTCGCAACCTAGAAAAGGTTATTTTCAAAATAGTTACACCTAATATGGCTGCTATTTCTCGGTCAATAAGTGAAGAATTAAAAGCCATAGCTAAAATGTCTAATTCTGCTACAACAGAATTGACTTTGACCGCTCCTGAAAGTGGTACTTTGAATATTTCACCCAGTATGCCGCAACTTCCCGAACTGGTGGAATACAGCAGTAAAGGAGGTGGAAATATTAGAGTAAAGTATAAAGGTATCAAAGCAATTACCAACGTCAAAACTAAACAGTCTAGTTTAACGATTGATGAGCTTACTATTGAGTGCCACCCCTATAACCTTGTTGACAGAATTCGAGATTCTTGTAGAGAAAATGATTAAAACTATTGCTGACACCTTTGCCAAATCTTTTGTCATTGCGGTGGTTATTTGTGCCATTCAAGCATTATTTGGGATTTCTTTTGTCAGAGAATTCATGCAGAACAATTTGCTCAATATTCTGGTTACATTGATGGCGATTAACACTGCAACAATAGCTGTCATTTTGTCAAAAATGTATGAAATCAGTCGTGAACATCAAAAAACAGTTAATGAAACCTTTGGCGCTACCAAATCACAAATATTGCTGTCTATTCGTGAACAAGTTGCTTTGATAGGCAGTGGTCTAATCTTTTCTATTTTATCGAAAAAAATAGATTGGTCTTGGAATCCGACTATTATTAATGCCAGCTTGGAAATTTTGTTATTAACGGTATTTATTTATGCTTTATTCATATTGTATGATACTGCTAAAGCTGTTTTAGAATTTTATCAATAACTTTCTGACATCCGTTAAACAGTCAGTAAACAGCCCTTAAACGACAATCAAGCCTTGATTGATACAAGGTTTAACCAACGTTTAAGGGCTTTTTTATGTCTGAATTTTCCCCCGAACTCACCCGCGCCATCGAAGATTACGAATTGCGCATTTCCCCCGACCTGAAAACCGTTACCGGCCGTCTGAAATACGGCATCGGTGTGATTGACGGCGAAATGCACCATGATTTTGCCATGCACCTATTAACCGTGCGTGAAGACATGGAGATTGACCCGCAACTTGAAGGCCAACCGCGGCTGATTGCCGCCTATGCCGCCTCACTGGATAAATTGGGCGGCCTAGCAGCCGAATCTTTGACACCTGATTTGCTGCTCGACGAGATGACTGCCGCCGACTTTGACGCGCTGTACTGGGCGCAAGAGCTGCTGCAAAAAAAGCGGCTTTGCCCGCACCCCGCGCCGACCGTTACCGATACGCCGTCTTAAAACTCGGCCGATACGGCATCACGCCCGCCCAAATCGACGGCATGACCCGACCCGAACTGGAAGGCTGGTTGAAGCAGGCCGACTTAATCGAGCGCGGCCGTGCCGCGCCGGTAGTGATGCCGTGGTTCGTCCCTGCGAACCTCAAACCATCCGCCGCCACGGGCGGGCAGACCCAAACCTTTATCAGCAAGCGTAAGAAAAAATGAGCCAGCATAGCGTAGAACTGGTTGCCAAGTTTAAGGACAACGCCACGCCCGGCCTCCGCCGTTTGGCGGCGGAAGCGGAAAAAACAGGCAGCCGGCAGTTGCAGAAAGCCGCAGCGGTCAAACTGAAGCATCAGGAGATGTACAGCGCAACTGCGCGGCTGGGCATCCGCACCGAACACCAAATCCGCCGCGAAATCCAGCGGACGCAGGCGGCCTACAACCGTTTGGCCAAAAGCGGTGCCGCGTCGCAACGCGATCTGGCACGGGCGGCTCAGGCGACGAAGTCGCGGATTAAAGAATTGAACGCGGAAATAAATGGCGGCGCCAGCCGTTGGCAGCGTGTCGGTTCGGGTTTCAGGTCGGTCGGACGCGGTATGGCCGGCGCGGCGGCGGGTACGGCGGCAGGGGCTTATGTGCTGGCGCAGCCGGTTAATCGGACGATGGATTTCGATACGGCTTTGCGCCATGCCGCCAATACCATGTATGCGGGCAAAAGCATGAACGAAAAGCGCGCGGGCATGGAGGAAATCAAGAAATCGGTTATGGATGCCGCCTATGTCGGCGGAACGACGCCCGAGGCCGCTTTGGAAGCCATGAATACCATGGTGGCCAGCGGCGCGATGAGCGGCGAGGCCGTGAAAAAACTGTTGCCGACCGTTATGAAAACCGCCGCTGCCGCCAATGCGGAAGGAAACGATATTGCCAACATCATTACCAAGGCTTTGCAGGCGGGGTTCAAAGAGGCGGATATTCCGTCGCTGCTCGACCGTGCGTTGCAATCGGGCGCGGACGGCGGGTTTGAATTGAGGGATATGTCGCGCTGGCTGCCGCAGCAGCTGGCGGCGATGAAAACCGCCGGCATGGGTGCAACGCTGGATAATTTTTCCAGCCTGCTCAATGCCAACCAATTGTCGTTTATGACGGCGGGCAGTACCGACGAAGCCGGCAACAACTTAGTCAACCTACTGGCAAAAATCAACAGTCAGGATATTGTCTCCAAAGCCAAAAAAATCACCTTAAACGGAAAAGAAGGTTTCGACTTCACCGCCAGTATGAACAAACGGCAGGCGGCGGGGATGAACTCGCTGGACGCGCTGGTGGACATTGTGGCCGAAATCACGGCCAAGGACGAAAAGTCCGCCGCCCTGATGAAGCAGATCAATGCCGCGCAAGGCGACGAAACCAAGCTGGCCTTGCTGGAAAACCAAAAGGCCTTAGTGGACGGTACGGCCATCGGGCAGCTGGTTTCCGACCGTCAGGCATTGATGGCATTGCTGGCATTGGTCAACAACAGGCAGGAACTGGCCCGCCTGCAGGCAGGACAGGCCAACGCGGCAGGCGCGGTGGACGGCTCATACGGATTCCTTGCCGAAGGTTCGGGATTTAAAAAAGCCCAATTCTCCCTTGCCAAATCGGAAGCCGAATACGGCGCATTTGAAAAATTCAGCGACCGCATCGGCGGCTGGATGCAGTCGGCTGCGCAATGGATGCGCGGCCATCCCGAACAGGCGCAAACCGCCACGCAGGTCGGATACGGTGCCACGGCCGCATCGGCCGCCGCTGTGAGTGCCAAGGCAGTCAGCGGCGGCGGTGGCGGGTTTTGGAGTAATTGGGGCAGCAAACTGCTCGGCAGCAAAGCCGGTTTCGGCTTAGGGCTGCTGTTACATTCCGAGGAATTGAATAAAGGCGAAGCAGAATTTGTGGCGCTCCAAAGGCAGTATGCTAAAAAGCGGGCTTCCACAACAACACAGGCTCCGCTCGACAGTCCTGTTTTGAAGGACAGCATATTACAACTTGACCAATCGGCACAAACCAACCAGCAGGCCAGCCAGCAGTATATGCAGGCGGCGGCGGAGAATCAGGCGGCAACGGCGCAGATGACCGGTGCGGCGGCACAGATGACGGCAGCGGCCGCACAAATGCAGGCGGCGGCAGGCAGGCCGATTCCGGTTACCGTTACCGTGCAAAACGGCAACATTGTGGCCTATGTGAATCAGGCGGTAGAACGCAACAGCAGGAAAAACTGATGAGTTGGAAAGATACCTTGCTCGATGCGAGCTTCAAGGGCGTTACCTTTGACGTCATCGACGACACGCTGCGCGGCACCCACGCGCTGGCGGAGCACGAATACCCGTTCGTACAGGGCGCGGACATCGAAGATACGGGCGTATCTGCGATGGATATGGCCTTGACCGCCGTATTGTGGGGCGAAGATTACGAAGGCCGCCTGCAAAGCCTGCTGAACGTATTGCGCGAAACGGGCGCGGGCGAATTGATCCACCCGATTTACGGCAGCGTGCCCGATTGCGTGGTGGCGGATTTTGAAGCCGCGCACAACGAAGAAAACCCCGACTACTGCACCGTGCGGATGACCTTTAAGCAAAGTGTCAAAGCCGCGCCGTTTTTCGACCGCGACTTGCCGACGGCCTTGGCCGACGAAGTGGATTTCCTTGCCGACTTGGCCGCATGGCAGGGTTTCGAGGTATTTCAGACGGCCTTGAACAAGATTCAAAAAGCGCAAAGCCGCTGGAATGCTTTTCATGCCACGGTATTGATGGCGGTGGGCGTATTGTACGGTCAGGTAAACGGCATCTTCACCGGCGGCCTGAACCTGCTGAACAGCCCGCGCGTGTTGGTGGCGGAGCTGAAATCGGTATTCGGTGCGCTGGCCAATATGCACAATGTCGGCAAAAGCGGGCTGGACGGCTGGCGCGATATGGCGGGCGGCGTATCCAAAGCGGCCGCCACGCCGTGGCAGGTCAGCCGCGGAACCGAAGGCAGTGTGGCGGCGGTGGATTTAATCCAACGCGCGAAGCCCGAAGACGTGGCCGCCTTTACCGCGCTAACCGCCACCGTGGGTGCGTGTGCGCTGGCCGAACAAGCCGCCGATATTTTGGCCGTGCAACTGAACGAGCCGACTTTGACACCTGTGGAAATCTCGCGCCTGCTGGCCGACACCCGTGCCGCCTTGCAGCGTGCTTTGGCCGCCCAGCGCATCTTGGCCATGATGCTGGCGGATGAGGCCAAAGCCGACAAGCTGGCCTATTGCCTGCTGCGGCTGTATCAAACACCGGCAGACAGTGCCGACGTGTACCAACGTATCGAAGCGGCCGGACTACTGCCGAAAACCCCTTATCTGGAAACTGCCGCCGCGCTTGCCGAAAGTCTGCGCGATATGGCGCATAAGCTGCAAAAACAGGCATTTGCAGTCATCAGCCTGAAGCCGCCGCTGGTACAGAAAACCGTTACCCGCGATACCTGCCTGCATCTGCTGGCCTTTGAGTGGTACGGCGATTACAGTCGCTTTGGCGAACTCTTGCGCCTGAATCCGCAAATCCGCCACCCAAATTTTATTGAGAAAGGAGAGGTATTGAATGCCTACGCCCGATAATACCGTTACGCTGCTGATTAACGGCAAAACACACGGGCAATGGACGAATTACGACATCGTTTCCGACCTGCTCACCCCCGCCGACGACTTTTCGGTCACGCTCGGCCGTCCCGTTGATGCCAAACCCGATGCGGTGCGGGCGGGCGACAAAGTGGAAGCCCGAAAGAGCTTAACGCATCGGGTAGCGCAGAGCTTAAATATGTTTATTCGGCATCATCGTCGGCGACGAAAAACGAAGAATTGACAGTGATTGGCACGAATGCACTTAAGAATGCGGTAAGTGGCGCATATACGACGGTAATTGGCGCTGATGCGATGTTATCCAGCAACAACCCGCAAAAGACAGTTGCAATCGGTGCATCTGCATTTCGAAATGGTACCCACCTGTCTAGTGTGGCCGTCGGCTACTGGTGCGGCGCGGATATCAGTAGTGAACAAAGCGTATTTATTGGTGATTCCGCGGGTTATCGGAATGTACAAGGTACTGTATTAAGAGGAAAAATTACAAGCTCAATCGCAATCGGCTACGGTGCGCGCATAAATGGCGACAACGAAATCCAAATCGGCACAAACGGGCAAACGCTATACGCGCCAACAAACGTCAATATCCGCTCCGACGGCCGCGATAAAACCGACATCAAACCACTTTCAGACGGCCTGAAATTTGTCATGAAATTAAAGCCGGTCACAGGCTACTACGACCGCCGTGATGCCTACGTTGACGAGCTTTTCAAAGACCTGCCGGAAGAAGAGCGCGCCGCCATAGTGCGCGAATGGTGGAAGAACCCAACCAAAGACGGACGACACAAAGAAGACCGTTTGCAGCATTGGTTTATCGCCCAAGACATTGCCGCACTGGAAGATGAATATGGCCGCCTGCCGATGGTCAACATCAAAAATGACACCTACACCATCGAATACGAAACTTTTATCCCAGTTTTGACAAGAGCCATCCAAGAGTTGGCCGAGAAAGTTGAAAAATTGGAAAACGAAAACAAGGAATTAAAAAATGACAAGATGCGTAATTGATTCAGACGGCCTGTTTATCGAGGAGCAATACTTTGACGATGGCCGACAGAGCATCGAAGCCGAACCGCCCGAATATTCAAACGGTCAAGCCGCCCGATGGACGGGCGAAGCATGGGAAATTATCCCCGACTACCGCGGGCAGATTGTTTATAGCGACGGCCGCGAAATATTCTGGGACAAGGCGGGCGAATTGCCGGAAGGAGTGAGCCTTGCCGGCACGGAAAGCGTTGATTTGTCTGTACTCAAATCCGCTAAAATCAGCCGCTTAAACTCCGTGGCGCAAGCCTTTATCAATACTGCTGCCGAAATCGACAAGGTGCCTGATTTCGAGGTGCAGACATGGGCACTCCAAGCGGCAGAGGTGCGGGCGTGGGCGACGGATAAGACCGCGTCTACTCCCATATTAGACCAAATCGCCGCCAGTCGTGGCATTGATGCTGATAAGCTCAAAGAGGCCGCACTGCGAAAAACGCTCGCTTATGAAAAGCTGACCGCACATGTGGCCGGTCAACGACAAGCGCTGCAAAGCAAAATCGAAGCAACGAAAACGCAGGCCGCGCTGGAAAAGATCGTGATTGAATTCACCGCACCGGAGGCCGTCTGAATGGTTCAAGTCTATTTGGCACTCTATAAAGGCAAAGCCGCAATCAACACCCCGCGCGATGTG